>ERZ836877.3109-NODE-3109-length-19502-cov-16.791845_pt1 | contig 19502 bp, 14 predicted proteins | sample MGYA00519469_ERZ836877 | MGnify/ENA primary metagenome ERZ836877 (study PRJEB31850, sample SAMEA3708809) | human gut metagenome | biome: human gut; feature: human-associated habitat; material: faeces | place: China | collected 2014 ... | reverse complement strand
TGTTACTCGGGGGGGGGGGGGGGTAATCTTCTCCGTATCAGATATTTGCATAAAATGGCTAATAGCGGAGGTTATATAGCTGTCAAGGTGCATAGACGAGAGGGAGAGTAAAGTTGTTTAATAGATAAGGGCGCCTGAGGCAGGCGACTTTTTTATTAGAAGATAAGTTATGTAGGTTTGATAAAATTGAAATTGATTCGGAAAAATCTATGAATATACCCTGTAATAAGTCGGATTTATAGCATTAGTCTTTTTCCCTGCACACTGATTTCGGATGCAAAGTTACGCAACATTTGACGGATTGTCAAGTGTTTGGCAAAAAAATATGACAAAAGAATGTGACTTTTAGTTAAAGGCCGCTTCCGGAGCGACTTTCGGGAAAGTCATTTTTTTTGACTGCGCTTAGGATTGGCAGGGAACCAGCCGCGGTCCACGCGCTTCTGCTGCTCGAAAATCTCGCCTATGGTCCAGAGCGAGGAGAAAGCCAGCACTCCGAGGACCGATGACCAGAGCGGATCGGCCACGGCCACCGAGGCGGCTATGGCTCCTAACCCGAGCACGAGAAACCACCACCAGCAGCCGGTGCCGAAATAATAGTGACACTTGATGACCACCGGGTGAAAAAGCCCGATGACAATAAACGTGGCGGCTCCGATCACGAGCCCCAGAAGATGATATTGCTGAAGAAATTCTGTCATAATGATTCAAGATTTTGTTACCAGCCGCCGGAGGCGCCGCCGCCACCGGTGATTCCGCCGCCCATCGAGCCGCCGGAGATGCCTCCTCCGCCGCCGAAACCGCCGCCACGGCCAAAACCGCCGCCGGGGAAGATGACTACGGGAGGCGCCGCAAGCTTGGCGATGTTATAGGGCACCGCGACATTCTTGCGGCAGTTGCGGCACGAGTAGATGCGCTCGCCGCGCCCCTCTCGCTGAGTGGTGGGCTGCACGATGATGCGGTTGCCCGCAAGGGTGCAGGCGCGGGCGCCGCACACCGGGCAGGTGGTGAAGGCGCTCGAGCGGTTGACGTAAGGTATCACGTCCTTCTCGCCGCACTGCGGGCAGAGCCACACGTCGTAGTCAATCGAGTTGAGCTGCTCCTCCATGTCCTGGGCCGGGGTGAGGTAGTCGTTGTCATGCACTTCGTCAAGTTTCTTCATCTGTGTGCCGCAGTTGGGGCATGCGCGCCTGTGGTCGCGCAGGCTCTTCATCTTCATCACGCATATCAGATAGGCCGGGAGCGGGAATCCGAGGCCGGCGAACGAGGCGAAAAGCGCCACGGGCCTGATGTTATTGAGTTTCTGATAGCGCTCCCGGTCAGTGAGCCTGCGGGTGGAGAATATGGTCATGAGCACCCACAGGAGCATTGCCACGCCGGCGATGGCTCCGGCCCACAGCATAAAGGTGAACAGCGGCATCTCCTCCTTCTGGTCGGATGCATACTGCGAACGGATATATTCGGCGGCGTCAGGTGCTTCGAGTATGCGGCCGAACTCGCCCACGGCGGCTATTGTGCCGGCGTCGTAGTCGCCTTTCTTGAACTCGGGCACGGCATAGCGGCGCATCACCGAGCCGCAGTTGCCGTCGGTCAGCACACCCTCGAGTCCGTAGCCGGTGCGCACGGTGTAGCGCCGCGGATTCTTGACTATCAGGAGGATGAGACCGTTGTTGGTATCCTTCTTGCCGGGTTTCCAGAGATCGAAGAGATCGTTGGCGAAGGTGACCTCATCGTAGCCCGGAGCCATGTCGTCGATGGCCACTACGAGCGGTTCGGCGGTGGTGGTGCGCCACACATGGGCGAGCATCGAGTCAAGGCGCGTCACGGCGCCCGGAGAGAGCACACCGTCAGGGTTGGTGACATAGCGTGTGCGGTTATCGAGGTGAACGTTGCGCAGATCCTCAGGGGCGTAGGCGCGGGCCATGGCCGAAAGGGCCGTGGCCACCAGAGCAATTATTATATATAGGCGTAGTTTCATTCTGTATTCTGTTTTTAATGTGCTTCAAGCCAGTTGGCGCCGGTGCCCATCGACACCTCAAGGGGTACGGTGCCCCGGTAAGCCGAGGCCATGCAGTCAGCCACCAGCTCTTTGATGCGTTCGAGTTCCGAGGGGACGACGTCGAAAATAAGTTCATCATGCACCTGCATGATCATGCGTGTCTGCAGCTGCTCGGCTTCGAGGCGGCGCGCCACGTTGACCATGGCGATCTTGATGATGTCGGCGGCCGATCCCTGTAGCGGTGCGTTGATGGCGTTGCGCTCGGCATAACCACGCACCACGGCGTTGCGCGAGCTGATGTCAGGCAGCATGCGCCTGCGGCCCATGAGAGTGGTCACATAGCCCTGCTCGCGGGCAGAGGCGATGGCGTTGTCCATATACTCCTTCACGCCGGGATAGGTCATGAAGTAACCCTCAATCAGCTCCTTGGCTTCGGAACGCGGGATGGCGAGACGCTCCGATAGGCCGAAGGCCGATATGCCGTAGATGATTCCGAAGTTGGCAGTCTTGGCATTGCGGCGCTCGGTGTCGGTGACCTCGTCGAGGGTGCGGTGATAGATCCTGGCGGCTGTGGCGCGGTGGATGTCGGCGCCCGAGAGGAATGCTTCGGTCATGGCGCTGTCGTGGCTGAGTTCGGCCATCAGCCTCAACTCGATCTGCGAGTAGTCGGCGCTGAGCAGCACGTTGCCGGGCGAGGGCACGAAGGCGCGGCGTATCTCGCGGCCGTCGTCGGTGCGCACCGGTATGTTCTGCAGGTTGGGGTTGGTCGACGATATGCGGCCGGTGGCCGTAACGGTCTGGTTGTATGAGGTATGGATACGGTTGGTCACGGGGTTGACAAGGGCCGGCAGGGCGTTGACGTAGGTGGCCAGGAGCTTGCGCAGGGCGCGGATCTGGAGAATCAGGTCAACGATGGGGTGCACCGTGCGGAGCTTCTCGAGCACCTCCTCAGTGGTGGAGTAGGCGCCGCGTTTGGTGCGCTTGGCCTTGGGGTCGATTTTCAGCCGCTCGAAGAGCACCTCGCCCACCTGCATCGGCGATGCGATGTTGAACCTCACGCCGGCAAGCGTGTAGGCCTCCTCCTCCATTCTGTCGAGCCGCTCGGTGAAGCGCTTTGAGAGGGCGTCGAGTTCGGCGGCGTCGATTCTCACGCCGGTCCATTCCATCTCGGCCAGCACCCGGATGAGCGGCAGCTCGATGTCGCGGTAGAGAGGAGTCTGCCTGCAGGCTTCGATCTCGGCCTCAAGCAGCGGATAAAGGCGCAGCACGGTGTCGGCGGACTCACAGGCGCGCATGGCCTCGGTGCGGCGGTCGTCAGGGGTCTGACGTGTGGCCGGCGCCATCGGCTCATAGTCGAGGTAACGCAGGGCGAGCATCGCGAGGTCATGCTTCATTTCGGGCTGAAGGATATAGTGAGCCACGGCGGTGTCGGCATACGGCGCCTGCCACTCCAGCTTCTGACGCTTGAGCAGCAGATAGTCGCGCTTCACATCGTGGCTTATCAGCGTGACGGCCTGCTGGGCGAGCAAAGGGGCGAGCATCTGAAGGCGTTCCTGCGCCCCCTCGCCATCCAGCGGGATATAGGCTGCTTTTCCGTCGGCCCATGCCAGGGCCAGGCCGCGAAGGGAGGCTGTCATCGACATGTCGCCGTCGGCCACGGTGCTGACGGCTATGCGGCCGTGTCCGAGGGCTTCCCCGATGACGCGGGCGGCCTCGGCTGCTGTAGCGGCAACGGTATAGTCGGCTGAGCGTGAAGCCAATGTCTGCGAGGCTATGACGGGCGATGCCTGAAGGTTGCCCTCTTCGTCGGGCAGATCGAAGAGCGAGCCCTGAGCCGGGGCGGCCGTTTTGGCGGGTTTGGCGGGCTGACTGTCAGCGCCGGCGGAGGATTCGAGGCGCCTGAGGAAGGTGCGGAACTCAAGTCGGCGGTAGATGTCGGCGAGTTTGTCGACATCCTCGGCCTGACGGCGCAACGAGTCTATCTCTATGCCGGGCAGTTCGACATCGGTCTTTATCGTGACCAGCTCCTTGGAGAAGCGGATCTGCCCGGCATTGTCAGTGATCTTGCGCTGAATGGCGCCCTTGAGGCGGTCAGTGTTGTCAAGAAGATTTTCCACGGAGCCCCATTCGGCTATCAGCTTGGCGGCGGTCTTTTCGCCCACGCCGGGGCAACCGGGAATATTGTCGGAAGCATCGCCCTCCAGAGCCAGGAGGTCGATGACCTGGCGCGGCGAACTGATGCCGTAGCGGTCACACACCTGCTGCGGACCGCGCACCTCGAAGCCTTCGCCGCGGAGCGACGGCCGGTACATCAGTATATGGTCAGTGACCAGCTGTCCGTAATCCTTGTCGGGGGTCATCATATAGGTGGTGTAGCCCTCGGACTCGGCTTTGCCGGCGAGGGTACCTATCACATCGTCGGCCTCGTAGCCGTCGACCTCGATCACAGGAATATTGTAGGCGGCAAGTATCTCCTTTATGTAAGGTATGGAAAGGGTGATGTCCTCGGGCTGTTTGTCGCGCTGGGCTTTATAGTCGGGATACATCTCATGACGGAAGGTCTTTCCGCCGGGAGGATCGAAGCACACCGCAATGTGCGACGGGCGCTCCTTGCGCAGAATCTCGTCGAGAGTGTTGCAGAATCCGAATATCGCCGAAGTGTTGAGCCCCTTGGTGGTAATTCGGGGTGCACGTATCAAAGCATAGTACGCACGATAGATAAGTGCGTAAGCGTCAAGCAGAAACAGTCGTTTTTCGTCCATTTTTCCTTTGGTTGCCGTTATTTTTCACAGCATAAAATTACGAAATTATCACTTTATACGGCTATCGTTAGCAAGTTTTTTGTAATTTTGCCACTAATTAGCGCGGCCACGGCTCTGCGGCTCTCGGCAGGCGCTCACTGTTTATAATGCTTTTACGGCAATAAAGTTATACCGAAATTAATCCTCTCAGCGATTAGCCCCTCTGTGTCCGCAGCGCTGAACTTACACTATATGAAGGCTTTAGAAGATATCCGTCAATCAATCTCCACCGAGCTCGCGATGCTCGACGAATGTATCAATTCGTCGCTATCGTCAAATAATGAGCTTATGAATCAAGTGATTAAGGGATATCTGAAGTCAAAGGGCAAGCTCATCCGCCCGATTCTGGTTATCCTCACCGCCAAGCTTTTCGGCGAGGTCAACCGCAATGTCATAGCCTCGGCCGCAGCCGTAGAGATGCTCCACAATGCTTCGCTTATCCACGATGATGTGGTCGACGATTCGCAGCTCCGCCGCTCGATGCCCACCATCAACAATATGTGGGGCAACCACATAGCAGTGCTGACAGGTGACTTCTTCGTGTCATCGGCCCTCCAGCAGGCTATCTCCACCGGCGATATCCGCACTACGGCCGTGCTCGCCGACCTCGGCAAGCTCCTGTCAATCGGCGAGATTGACCAGATATATAACGCCCGCTTCCACACTCTCGACGAGCGGGCCTATTTCGAGATCATCTCGCGCAAGACGGCCTCGCTCTTCGTGTCGTGCGTGAAGATGGGCGCCTACGCCGTAGGGGTGGATGACAGCCGCCTCGACTCCATGTGCCGCTTCGCCGAACTGCTCGGCCTCTGCTTCCAGATCAAGGACGACATATTTGATTATTTCGACGACGAGACCATAGGCAAGCCCACAGGCAATGACCTCCGCGAGGGCAAGATTACCCTGCCGCTGCTCTATGCCCTGTCGCGCACCGACCTTCCGGAGCATGACGAGATGCTCGCCCTCTCGCGCAAAGAGGTGCTCGACACCGCCGACATCGACACCCTCATCTCCTTCGCCAAACGCGCCGGAGGCATTGACTATGCCTACAAAACCATGGAGCACCTCCGCGCCGAAGCCATAGAAATCTTAGACCAATTCCCCAAATCCGAAACCACCGAAGCCTTCGAAGCGATATTCTCCTACGTTATTGTCCGAGAAAAATAAACGCCAATCATGTTGATCGCATGAAATGCTTCATTTCAGCAATTTTCTATCACTTCCGCCGCTTTCCAAGACGCTCATCTGGTGAATTGCTATCCTGTTCAGCTTGACAAGTCGCTCACTTTGCATCATTCCCTGCTCAATGAAAACCGCATTGAGGTTTTCCATATTCGACAGACATATAAGTTCGTTGATTGTGGCGTAATCACGTATATTCCCCTTTAGGTCGGGATTTGCCTCGCGCCATTGTTTTGCAGTTACACCGAACATCGCCACGTTGAGCACATCGGCCTCATTGGCGTAGATAATACTCGACTGTACCGGTGTAACCTCAGCAGGGATTAAGTTCTGTTTTATTGCATCAGTATGTATACGATAGTTGATTTTTGACAGTTCTCGCTTCGCCGACCAACCCAATAACCGCTGCTCCTCCGTCTTAAGTCGCTGAAATTCTTTAACGATATATAGTTCAAATTCTACCGAAATCCAACTTGCAAATTTGAACGCGATGTCTTTGTGCGCATAAGTACCACCATATCGACCTGATTTTGCGATTATACCGATGGCATTAGTTGCTTCAATCCATTTCTTCGGAGAAAGCGTAAACGCATTAAGACCGGCCTGTATTCTAAACCCCTCGAATTCGGTGGGTTTAAAATCAGAATTATATAGTTGTTCCCATATCCCAAGATATTCGACGGTGTTGCGATTGCGCATCCAATTCGCAATCACGGCATTAGGTTCATCACTCTTATGGCGAGCCAAATCAGTAAGAGATATATAGTCATCACCATTAACCGATATAATAGTAATATTCGTATTCTGAACAATAATTTTTGCCATAAGAATTTGATGCATTGGTTTTCAAATACAAATATACATCCATTCTTTCGTATCAGCAATGCTTTTGAGCCTTTTCGTGTGCCTGAGTTGGCCATAGTTTTGCTGCAAACAATCAGCAACAGTCAAGACTATTGAAGAGGAAATCTAAATCCTTAGAATTCAATAGATCGTCAGATTTTGATTTTCAGGCCTGCGGTGAGGGAGCGGGGTAGGGTGGGACCGTAGATGTAGCCGGAGTCGCGCATCGGGCCCTGGTCGAAGTCGTGCTGATAGGCGTTGAAGATGTTCTGGATGCCAGCGTTCAGCTCTAATTCGGCGAAGTCAAACAGCTTGAAATCATACGACACCTTGAAGTTGGCATCGAAAAAGCGGCGGGTCAGCTGCGCGCGGTCAATCGCGGTACCGGAGCCGGCAAGATGCTCCACGAGCATGCGGCCGGTGTAGGTACCCGACACGGCTATCTGAAGAGCCTTCAGCGGATTGTAGCTCAGGGTCACATACCCGTAGCAGTCGGGAGTGCGGAACATGCGCTTGACAGGTGCCACGTCGGGGTTGTCGCTCCACACCTCCGGCTCCTTGTAGCGGCTCTTCTGAAGCGTAAGGCCTGCCTGCACATTCATGCGCCACGGCATAGAGGCGCGGGCCTCGAGGCTCATGCCCCACACGCGGGCGCCGGCGCCGTTGGTGCGCATCAGCACAGCGTTGCCCGCAGCATCGGGCTCTTCGAGCTGACGGAGCACAAACACATGACTCAGATCGGTGTAGAAACCCTCGAGGGTGAAGTTGCACTGCACGTTACCTATAAGACGGTAGAAGTCGGCCGACATGCTGACGCTCTGGCTCGATTCCTCGCGAAGGTCAGGGTCGAGAATCGTAACCACGCGCTCGCCGCCCACTATCGCCACATGGAAGTCCTCGTCGTAAGCCTGCGGCGAGCGGAATCCGGTAGAGTAGCAAAGGCGCAGGTTTAGGTCGGGCATGGGATTGAAGCGGATGTTGGCGCGGGGCGACACTATGGCGTGATGGATCAGCGAATGTTTGTCGACACGTGCGCCGACGAGAAAGCCCCAGCGCTCGTCGCGCCATTCATTCTGGAGGTAGCCACTGTAGATGTTGATGCGCTGCGTCACATCGTGTTCATAGCCTAAAGTAACGTCATGCAGATAGTTATAATTGTATTCCAGGCCGCCGGTCAGTTCGGCGGGCATGAACCACAGGCGGTCAAACGAGTGGATATACTGGCCTCCGGACACTACAACCAGGTCGTGTGTGCGCCCGTAGGCATCAGGATCCATGTCGGAACCGTAGTATGACTGGCGGCGGGTGTTCTGCATCGAGGCAAACACATTGTAGCGGTTTTTGCCGGAGGGCGAGCGGAAATTGGCGCCGAGGTCGAGGGCATGGATGTTATGGTCAGTCTGCTCGGCAATCATGGCACGGTGAGGCTGCTCGTCGAGCCGGTCGCCGCCACGGCGGTATTCATGAGTGCCGTGATATTCAATGGTAATGCGTGAGAGGTCGGAAGGCCGCATGAAAGCTCGCATGCCTAAAGTCTGTGTTTTCAGCTCGGCTATCTCGGTGAATCCGTCGCCATCGTGGTCATAACCGTCGCGCACACGGTTCTGGCCGAACACAAACATGCCTATACGGTTGTTGGCGCCGGTCACGGATGCGTTGAGCGTTGTGTTGTTGTCGAGGGCACCGCTGATGCCCATCGAAGTGAGAGTGTGCGAGGCTTCAGCACTGTTGGTCAGCGGATCCTTGGTGATGATGTTGATTGTGCCTCCGATGGCCGACGAGCCGAACAGTGCCGAGCCGCCGCCGCGCATCACTTCGACGCGGTCAATCATGTTGGAGGGTATCTGCTCGAGACCGTAGACGCCGGTCAGCGCCGAAAATATCGGGCGCGAGTTCATGAGAATCTGCGAATAATGTCCGTCGAGGCCGTTGATTCTCACCTGAGTGAAGCCGCAGTTCTGACAGTCGTTCTCCACCCTCACGCCGGGCTGGAACGAAAGACCGTCGGCCAGACAGGCGGCTCCAACGAGATTGAACGTCGGGGAGCCTACGATGTTGACCAGCGACGAGCTTTCGCGGCGCTTCACCTCCGAGCGGTTACCGGTGACCACCACCTGCTCCAGCTGCATGGCGTCAGGGATGATGTCGAAGTTCACCTCAAGAGTGGTGCGGGCCTTTACGGTGATTTTGCGGCGCTGCGTCACGAATCCTGCGCAGCGGGCCTCGATGGTATAGTCGCCCGGGGTGATATTGGTGATGTTGTAATGGCCGGTGGCGTCGGTCATGGCACCCAGAGCGGTGCCGTCGAGTTTGATCACCACGCCGGGCATGTGCTCTTCCGTGCCGTGTTCCACCACGTGGCCCGTGATATTGGCGTCACTGAGCGCGCTCTGTCCGTTGGCGTTAATACTTGAAAAGGCTATTAGCACTAATGTAATCAGCAGTCCGGTAAGTCGTTGCATAGCTTCAATCGGTTTTGTAGACATTATTTTCAGGGTACAAAATTACTGATTTATTGTCATTTGCGCAAGCAATTTTCAAATCACCAGACATAAACATCTGACACTCAATTAGAAATAATTGGATTTTGTCTAAATAACACATACAGATATGTGGAATAGTTCTAAATAATGTGAAATATGCAAACTTTGCCCCGCTCCGCATTGTTTGATATTTACAATTTAGAAATTCATAATCTGATATACTATTATTCATTATGGCACAGAAAAGCATCAAAGGCACCCAGACCGAGAAAAATCTCGTAATTGCCTATATGGCTGAATCTTCGGCTTACACCCGTTACACTTTCTACGCCGCTCAGGCTAACAAAGAGGGCTATTTCCCTATTGAACGCGTGTTTAACGAAACTGCCGCCAACGAAATGCGTCACGGCAAAGTATTCTTCAAATTCCTCGAAGGAGGCAATATCACCGTGCCCCTCGGCGTAGACGCAGGCGTTATCGGCACTACAGCCTCCAACCTGGCCACCGCAGCTCACGAAGAACTCGTGGAAGGCGTGAAGCTATATAAGGAGAGCGCCGAAGTGGCCGACAAAGAGGGCTTCCCCGAAATCGCCTCCCATTTCCGTGCTATCGCCGAAATTGAAGAACATCACCGCCGCCGTTTCGAGCGTTATCTGAAACAGGTCAACGAAGGAACAGTGTGGAAACGCGACAAACCCATCAAATGGCAATGCCTCGTGTGCGGCTACATCTACGAAGGCACCACACCTCCCGAAAAATGTCCCGCATGCGACCATCCCTATCAGCACTACATGGCTCTCGACGAACCCGATTTCTGATCGTACAGCCCGACGGCTGATACATTCAGCAACAATCTCTATCTCTGATTATCTTAATCGTATACGATAATAACACACCCTCAACTCTCTTATCTTTGCAAGACAAAGAGCTGAAGCCCGCGAAAGCGGAGAGCTTCAGCTCTTTCATTTTTTACTCCGCGAGGGAACAAAAATCGGCCGCAGGGCGTATAACATTAGAGGAAAAAAGCTAATTTTACAGCCGGATTACAGACTGCGGGAACGGCAGCCCGCCATTTATCATAACCAAAAGAATAATACGATGTTACAGCAAATCACTCCCCGCATAATCAGCGTAGGCGTCGATGACCCCAACGCCGACCTTTTTGAAGAACAGTTTGTGCTCAACCACGGCATGAGCTACAACAGCTACGCCATTCTGGCTGACAGGATTGCCGTGATGGACTCCGTGGAGGCCGGCCACGGCGAGATGTGGATGGAGAATATCCTCACGGCTACCTCGGGCCGTCAGCCCGACTATCTGGTGGTGCACCACATGGAGCCTGACCATTCGGCCTGTATCCTCGCGGCCATGGAGCGCTGGCCCGGAATGACCCTCGTGGGCTCGCAGCAGGCCATTGGCATGCTCGGCGGATTCTTTCCCGGGGCCGACTTCTGCGGCCGCACAAAGGCCGTGCGCGAGGGCGATACGCTCGACCTCGGCGGCGCCGTACTCCGCTTCTATGCCGCTCCTATGGTCCACTGGCCCGAGGTGATCGTGAGCGTGGAGCAGGAGAGCCGGGTGCTCTTCTCGGCCGATGCTTTCGGCAAGTTCGGCTCGCTGCAGTATGCCGACGAATGGGTCAACGAGGCGCGCCGCTACTACTTCAATATCGTAGGCAAATACGGCCATCAGGTAAGCCGCCTGCTCGCCAAGCTGTCAAAGACTGAAATCAGCACCATTGCTCCACTCCACGGCCCCGTGCTGACCGGCGACCTCAAGCCTTATGTCAATCTCTACACCGCCTGGAGCAGCTATCTGCCCGAGGCCCGCGGCGTGATGGTGGCTTACGCATCAATCTACGGAGGCACAGAGGAAGCCGCCATTCGCATGGCCGAGATGCTACGTCTGGCCGATGCCGGCGAGGTGACGGTAATGAACCTCTGCCGCTGCGACCGCTCCGAAGCCCTGGCCCAGGCCTTCAGGCTCAGCTCGCTCGTGGTTGCCGCCCCGACCTACGATGCCGGACTTTACCCCGCCATGTTTGACTTCCTTCATCACCTGCAGATCAAGAATTTCTGCCACCGCCGGGCCGGCATCATAGAAAACGGCTCGTGGGCACCCGTGGCCGGCAAAGTGATGGCCTCGATGCTCGATCAGATGAGCGACATCGAAATCCTCGAGCCTAAGGTGACCATAAAATCGCGCCTTAATGCTGACAGCCTCGCACAGCTGACCGCCCTGACCGAGGCCTTAGTCTAAGATTCAGCCCTTAAATCATTTCCCTTTTTAGGCAAATGTTGGCCATAAAAGGCAATCCCGGAGGAAAAGTCAACAATTTCCGCAAATCATAAGTTATATTTGCAGCACCACTCATGAAAAACGGGTGGAGTAATGTAATAAACTCGTTGTCTAACTATTTATTCTCAATAATATAATGAGCCTGCGAAAAGCACTATTAATGGCAGCGGCGGCGTTCATGGCCTTGTCGGCCGTCAGCCTCCGCGCACAGACTGACACTCAGGGTGTGGTCACCATTGACTCATGCCGGGCAATGGCGCTGGCCAACAACAAACAGCTGCGCATGAAGTCGCAGGCTGTCAAGATGACCGAATACCAGGGCAAAGAAGCCTTTGCGGCCTATCTGCCCGCGCTCGACTTCAACGGCGGCTACATGTATAACCAGAAGAATATCTCCATATTCGACTCCGACCAGTATCTCCCGATCAAGAATTTCGATCCGAAAACCGGAAGCTATCAGTTTGAAGTGGTGACAAATCCCGCCACCGGCCAGCCGGTGCTCGGTCCAGGCAACCAGCCCATCCCATCGCAGATGGCCTACCTGCCCAAGGAAGCCATGACCTACGATATCCACAACGTGTTTTTCGGAGCCATCACGCTTACCCAGCCTGTGTTTATGGGCGGCAAGATAGTGGCCATGAACCGGCTGACGCATTACGCTCAGGATCTCGCCCGCGCGCTTCACAACGCCGAGGCCGAGAATGTGATTTATGCCGTAGACGCCGCTTACTGGCAGGTGGTGTCGCTCAAGGCCAAGCAGAAACTTGCCGTGAGCTACGTGGCACTCCTTGACACGCTGCGGGCCAATGTGCAGGCGATGGTTGACAATGGTGTGGCCACCAAGTCTGACCTCCTGACCGTTGAAGTCAAGCTCAACCAGGCCAACGTTGATCTGACTAAGGTTGACAACGGGCTGGTGCTGTCACGCATGGCCCTTGCCCAGGTGTGCGGCCTGCCGGTCAACACGGTGTTCACACTGGCCGACGAAGGGAAGGACTTCGCCGAGTTCAGCGCACCGATAGCCAACTCCTACAATATGGCCGATGTCTACTCCCGCCGCCAGGACCTCAGGGCACTCGAGGCCGGCATCAACATCTACCGTCAGAAGGAGCGCGTGGCACTGTCCGACATGCTTCCGAAACTGGCCGTTGTAGGCGCCTACTCGTTTACGAACCCCAATATGTTCAACGGCTTCTCGAAGCGCTTCTCAGGCGCGTTCAGCGTGGGCGCAACCCTGTCGATACCCCTCTGGCACTGGGGCGGCAACTACAATAAATACAAGGCGGCGCAGGTGCAGACCCATATAGCCGAGATGGAGCTTGACAACGCCCATGACCTCGTGGACCTGCAGGTGAGTCAGTCGGCCTTCAAGGCCCAGGAGGCCCTCAAGACCTACAACATGACCGTAAGCAACCTCGACAAGGCCGACGAGAACCTCCGCCAGGCCAACCTCGGATTCCGCGAAGGCGTGATGACCACCGACAATGTGATGGAGGCCCAGACCGCCTGGCTCAAGGCCAACTCCGAGAAGATCGATGCGCTGATCGACGTGCACCTGTGTGACGTCTACCTCTCGAAAGTGCTCGGCACACTCCCCTACCCCACCAATTATTAAACAAAATCACAACCATATAACACTTAAATTACAGCACTATGGCTCAACAAGATAACAATCCCGGTCAAGTAGCAGGAAAGCATGAGAACCGCATCCTGATGCTATCGCTCGCAGTAGTGATCATAGCAGTGGTCGTGCTGGCCATCATCGGATTTTTCTTCCTTAAGAAACCTGCTGACATAATCGAGGGCCAGGCTGACGCCACCTCAGTGAGAATATCGGGCAAACTGCCCGGCCGCGTAGTTAACCTTTATGTGAAGGAGGGCGACATGGTCCATGCCGGCGACACCCTCGTCCACATCCACTCGTCGCTGGCCGAAGCCAAGCTGCTTCAGGCTCAGGAGATGAAAAACGTTGCTCTGGCCGGTGAGCAGAAAGTCGACGCAGGCACCCGCATCCAGATAATCCAGACCGCCGAAGGGCTTGTGGCCCAGGCTTCGGCAGCGCGCGAAATAGCCCAAAAGACTTACGAGCGCATGGAGAACCTCTATAAAGAGAATGTTATCTCGGCCCAGAAGCGTGATGAAGCCAAGGCAGCCTACGATGCCGCAGTAGCCGCCGAGCAGTCGGCCAAGAGCCAGCTGAGCCTTGCCCGGGCGGGGGCCCAGAGCGAGGACAAGAGTGCCGCACAGGCCATGGTAGGCGTGGCTCAGGGCGGCGTGAACGAAGTGGAGGCGATGCTCGAGGACCAGTATCTCGTGGCACCCTGCGACGGCCAGATTGACCAGATCTACCCCGAGGAGGGCGAGCTCGTGAGCCTCGGCGCTCCCATCATGAACCTGCTTAAGGTATCTGACAAGTGGGTTACCTTCAACGTGCGCGAGGACTACCTCAACGACCTCAAGCTCGGCAACAAGATAAAAGTGATGATTCCGGCCCTTGACAAGATGGAGACCGAAATGGAGATATACTATGTACGCGACATGGGCAGCTACGCCACCTGGCGCGCCACCAAGTCGACCGGCGAATGGGACAGCCGTACCTTCGAGGTAAAGGCCCGTCCGCTCCAGGATATCCCCGACCTCCGTCCCGGCATGACAGTGGTCTACCGCCCGTAACCATCATTCCTAAATCCTGACTGAACAGCAATGAAAACTCTGACCGATTCACTTTACTACGGCTTGCGATCGCTCTGCTCGCGCAAGGTGTACCTTGCGCTGCTGATAGTGGTGCCGCTGACGTTCACCTTCTTCTTCATCAACATGATGGACGAGGGTGTGGCCGAGAAAGTGCCCTCGGCAGTAGTAGACCTCGACCAGTCGGAACTGTCGCGCAAGGTGATACGCAACCTGAGCTCCTCGCAGCTCACGGCCATTGACCACAAGGTGGAATCGTTTCACGAGGCAGTGGGCGAGGTGCGCCGCGGCGAGATCTACGGGTTCTTCATGATACCCGCCGACTTTCAGCGCGATGCCATAGGAGGACGCACCCCCACCATCACCTATTACTGCAACATGACCTACTTCGTGCCGGGTACCCTGGCCTTCAAGGGTTTCAAGACCACCGCCGTGACCACAGTGGGCGGACTGGTGCAGACCACCCTGGTAAGCACCGGCGTCAACGAATCCTCGGCCACAGCGCTCGTCAACCCGGTGGCCATACAGCAGCAGGGCATCGGCAACCCCTGGATGAACTATAACTATTACCTGACCAGCTCGTTCGTGCCCGGCATCATAGCCCTGATCGTGGCCATCGTGGCCGCTTACAGCATCTGTGACGAGATGAAGCGCGGCACATCGCCCGAATGGCTCCGGCACTCCGGAGGGTCAGTGCTCATAGCCCTGACAGGCAAACTCGCCCCGCAGGCCGTGATAGCCATAGCGGTGGGCCTGCTCTGCCAGGCATCGATGTTCGGCTTCAGCCATTTTCCCATGCACTGTCCGGCGTGGCATATAATGCTGGCCATGGTGCTCATGGTGCTGGCCTCGCAGGCCTTTGCAGTGATAGTATGCTCGGCCATTCCCAACCTCCGCCTGGCGGTGAGCACCTGCTCGCTCTGCGGCATCCTCGCCTTCTCGCTGGCCGCCTTCTCGTTTCCGGTCGAACAGATGTATCCGGCCGTGGGCATCTTCAGCTACATTCTGCCCGTGCGCTACTACTTCCTCATCTACATTGATCAGGCCCTCAACGGCATACCGCTCTATTTCTCGCGATTCTATTATATAGCTCTCCTGATGTTCCCGCTGCTGTCGTTCATCGGGCTGCCTCGCCTGAAGAAGCACCTCCGCAAGCCGTTCTACATCCCCTAAACGCATGAAGTCATGAAACTATTCAAAGGCATATCGGATTGGTTCACCACACTATTCAAGGTGTGGCGAAGAGAATTCCGCCTGGTTTTTACTGACGCAGGCGTGATGCTGTTCTTTTTCTTCCTCACGCTTGTCTACCCCATCATCTACACGGTGATCTATAACCCCGAGACACTCAAGGATATCCCCGTGGTAGTCGTTGATCAGAGCCGCACCCCCGAGAGCCGCCGTCTGGTCCGCATGGTCGACGCCACCGAAGGCATTGAAGTGTATGACTACGCTCCGTCGCTCAACGATGCCCGCGAAATCCAGAACAATCACGATGCCTTCGGCATACTGCTCATCCCCGACGACTACGCCAGGAAGCTGGGCCGCGGCGAACAGGCCGTTGTGACTTTCTACTCCGACATGGGACTCCTGCTGCGCTACCGCACCTTCGTCAGCAACCTCACCAGTGTGCAGCTTGCCGTTGGCGCCGAGATACAGCAGGCCGACATAGCCGACCTCGGCCTGGTGGGGCAGAACTTCGGAGGCGCGCCGGCGGAGAGCGAGGCCATAATGCTCGGTGACCCCACGCAGGGCTTCGCCTCGTTTATCATTCCCGGCATACTGGTGCTCATCATCCAGCAGAGCCTTGTGCTCGGCGTGTCGATGCTGGCCGCCGGCAGTTCCGAACGGCGCCGGCGCAACGGCGGCATGGATCCTCTGGCCATTCCCGCCGATCCGCTGACCTCGGTCCTCGGCAAGACACTATGCTACGTGACGCTCTATGCTCCCGTGTGCATCTACGTGCTTGACCTCGTGCCCGCCATGTTCAGTCTGCCGCATATAGGCGATTTAGGCGATTACCTCATGTTCATACTGCCGATGCTATTTGCCGTATCGTTCATGGCCATCACCATAAGCGTGTTTGTGACCGAGCGCGAGAGCTCACTGCTCGTGGTCGTGTTCACCTCAGTGGTATTCCTCTTCCTCTCAGGTCTGACCTGGCCCCGCTACGCCATGAACGGCTTCTGGCGCCTCCTGGGCGACTGCATCCCCGCCACGTGGGGCGTAGAAGGCTTCATAGTGATGAACTCCAACGGCGCCTCTCTGGCCGAGGAAGGCCATCCCTACGCCATGCTCTGGCTCCTTGCCGGCATATACTTCATCACCGCTGTAATCATGACCAAATACCTCTACCCCACCCGCCAACGCCGTCTCCGCACCGCATGAACCTTAACGTCATGGAATTTGTTATAGCTCAAGTAAACAAACTCTAAGATTATGAAGATTCAATTTTTAATGGCCGCGGCATTAACTGCCGTACTCGGCCTGAGTTCATGCAGCAATGATGCAAAACTCGCCGACGATCTTGCCGGCACATGGAAAGGCGCCCCCACCACAATGATATCCGACGACGATGACCACCACGCCAGAGAACTCGGTGAAATGCTGTGCACTCCCACCTTCACGTTTGAACGCACTGACGTAAAAAACGGGGGCACAATCAATATCTCGGCCGACTACACCGTAACTAAGAATGTAACGGCTACAGCCACTCCCGTTCCGGTCAAAGCAACCGTAAGCGGAACCATCACAGCCACAGGCACATGGAGAGTGGAGGACGGCGATGAAGTCAAACTCACCATCGATGCCTCGAAAACAGTGGTGAATGTCGACACTTCATCCGTGACGCTCAGCTACGCACAGATAACCGATGCGTCAGTTGACTCTCTTGCAGCCATGAAACCTAACGTAGCGTCCGCTATCGCGGATATCCTCACTCCCATGCTGACAGCAAGGGTTAACAGACTGCACGAATTTGACGACGTAAAAATAACCGGCGACAATCTGACCCTCGAAGTCTCCGACAACCGTCTCACCCTCACCCGTCAGAAATAACCTCACATCCGCACATCACCGAAATAACCTCACGCCTTATCCCCATGACCGGGGTAAGGCGTTTGTTTTATCCCGGCCAAAATCATGGTAAGAATGTCAAAGAGCTCCCGCTTCAGAAAGCGACAGCAAAGATAAGGCACAATCCGTCCCTAAAAGTGCAATCTGTCAACACATCTACGAAATAATTGAAGAGTTTATCTCCCAGTGGCCGCTCTTGTCACTTCCGATTCTGAAAATTAATCCCATTTCACGCAGTGCTTTAGTTGTCCGTTTTGCTGTTTTTTCGGTAACAGACAATAATTCGGCAAGCCTTTGATGCGTTATTTGAGGATTTGAATGAATAATTTCAAGAGCATGCTTTTGTGTATTAGTAAGATTTACAGGGACATTTACAGGGACATTTACAGGGACATTTACAGGGACATTTTGCTCTTTGGTTACGATATTCTCCGGAGGACAAGCGCGAGCAGTAGCTTTGAGTATGAAGGCATCATGATGGTAGGTCGGAGGCAGCATATCCACAAGCTCCATTTCGCGGCTCATACGGTCAACACCTTCTCCAAATTCTTTTACAAACTTATAGGCTTTAAGAAACTGGGCAATGTGAGGATTGCGCGAAAAATGTGTATGACGGATGTTTTCAGGCTTCACGTTCCCCGGTAATGTTCCCGGACTTTCAAATACCAAACGATCATCAAACATCTTTACTTGTATCTCAGTGCCACGAATAGAATAATCTCTATGACATTCTGCGTTTACCGTAAGTTCTTGCAACACAAAATTTGGATATTCTCGTTTTGTTACAAATCTGCCGTCCTGGCCAAGAAATGTAGGCTCATCAATCTGCAATTCAAGGAGTTCAACCATCTTGTTTATCTGATTGAGAATAGTTCCTTCAATGGTAATATCCTTGACCACATTCATCTCAATTCCAACCTTTTCTTCAGTTCCACGATATTTGATAAAACGAATTCTGGCACGTGGGAAGAATCGTTGTGGATTTTTACCAAATAGTAAAATAGCGGCAGCGCTTATTCTTTTCCCGTGGTCAGACTCTTTTACATAGTCATGATTCTCAGTCAGGAACTCCAAAACAGACTTCCCGTATCCGAGGACATCCATATAAGCTTTTACAGCTTTTAGATCTAAATCATCGATAGTCGCGCCCATCACAGGAGTATCTTCAAAAGACTGTACTCCTTTATCATACATGAGCTGCATGCGTTCCATGAAAGTCAATTTACGTGATTTGTCTCCAAGTCTCAGATAACACTCATCATTCTGAGTTGAGTGCAGTTCTATACTGGGCTGGATATGAAAAAGCAAAACCTTATCAGGTTTACCATCACGGTTCGTACAATCAATCAAATCAAAAGTGGCTTTGATTGTAGGTTTGCAGTAATCATAAGGCACTCGAAGAAGTTCGTTTAAGTGTTTTTCGTTCGAACATATCCCTTCAATTTCCCGCTTGCGATCAGAAATGCCTATTGCAATTTCTCCTCCGTCTGCATTAGCCATAGCTACAAATGTAACGGATAAGCCCTTAGGGTCGATTGCAAAGCTCTTGCAATCAAAAGTCTGTCCCTCTGTTCGGGTAAGAATATCATCAATAGTCATATTCATTGGTCACAATAGGTTTGATACCTAAAAGTGCAAAATTACTAAATTATTTTTCATGTATTAATGACGATATTAGAATATTTCATTTCTGACATAAGAAATTGATTGTATGTTATATTGCCATTTAATATAGCGAGATATTCATAGTACAAGAAAAAACGAGCATCCCCGGCCGCGGGGCCGGGGATGCTGTTATTTGAAGTTGGTGCGGGAATTAGCCGTTTACTTTCTTCATGTGGGCGATGAGGTCGAGAACTTTGTTAGAGTAGCCGATCTCGTTGTCATACCAGCTGATTACCTTAACGAAGGTGGGAGTGAGCTGGATGCCTGCTTTGGCGTCGAAGATAGAGGTGAGGGGGCAGCCGAGGAAGTCGCTCGAAACAACTGCGTCCTCAGTGTAGCCGAGGATACCTTTGAGTTCGCCTTCTGAAGCTTCTTTCATAGCCTTGCAGATTTCGTCGTAAGTGGCGGGCTTGGCGAGGTTAACGGTGAGGTCAACAACAGATACGTCGAGGGTGGGGACACGCATTG
>ERZ836877.3108-NODE-3108-length-19504-cov-10.160111_pt1 | contig 19504 bp, 18 predicted proteins | sample MGYA00519469_ERZ836877 | MGnify/ENA primary metagenome ERZ836877 (study PRJEB31850, sample SAMEA3708809) | human gut metagenome | biome: human gut; feature: human-associated habitat; material: faeces | place: China | collected 2014 ... | reverse complement strand
GTTCAAAACATTCAATTCTCAAAAGCTTTAACAAAGGGAGTTCTGCAACACCGCCGTTTTTCCCGAAGAGGCCGCACCTTTTGTCTGGTGCGGCCTCTTTACATATTGTCGCTTTTTATCGCCATCCCCAATCACATTCAATCCTATTCAAATATATTCAATCATGCTCAATTATATTTCACCATCATACAATTTAATTTTTTTTGTAAAAAAAGCTTGCAATTATGAAATAAAACCATTAATTTGGTAATCCATTGATAAACTAACCTAATAAATCAAGCATCACCATGAAACAACTAAAACTTTACATCCTCTTGCTCATCGGCACAGTGTTGTTTGCTTGCAATGATCATGTTCTAACAGATTTAGAACAATCTCAAAATTCAAACAGTCCTTATAATAAAAATCTTGAGACAGCAATCGCCATGGCTGAAAACATGATCAAGAGTATAGAGGTGAATCAGACCCGAAGCGTTAATCGTACTATACGAAGCATCAGCCCTATAAATGGCACTACCAGATCTGATGACAGCAGTCAATGGTACATCGTAAACTACGATAATGAGGCAGGATTCTGCATAGTAACTGATGCCGATATTCCATCGCCAGTTGCGGCGTTCTCAGAACAGGGAGAATTAGTGCCTTACAGTATAGATTTAGGTTCTCCCCTATCCATATACCTGAACGCGCTTAACTATTATGGCGTTGACTTCTTCAACATCAATTCCGAATCGTTCGATGTACCGGGTGATCCGGAAGCATACATACCAACTGGAGGAATCGGAGGAGGAATTGACGGTGGCACCAGAGGAGGATTTATTCCAAATCCAGGTGGATTTGAACCAATCCCTGATCCGGGTATCGTTACACCACAAACTATATATGTAACAAAACCTTTGATAGCTGAGCCAGTACAAAAATGGGGACAAAGCGATCCATTCAATCGCTATTGCCCGAGGCAATGGAATGAAAGCACTCAATCGTACGAACATGGATTAGCAGGATGCGCGGCGGTAGCTTGCGGTATGATTATGAGTTATTATGAATGGCCGGGATACTATACCGACCACAGGTTCAATTGGGACTACATCAATAACAATGAAGTCAATTATGAGCATGGTTTCGTACCACTGCTGCTCTATGATTTAGGGAAACCGGAAAATCTTAACATCACATATGGACTTGCGGGATCCAGTGCTTCCATTAATAATTTTTCCAGAACATTTTTCAACTTTGAATATTATAACACTGTATGGCATGACTTTTCCGAGCAAAAACTCTCATCATTCCTACATGACAAACACCCGGTGATAGTTACCGGATCCGGATATGACTATATCAACAAAAAAGATGTATGCCATGCATGGGTTATCGATGGGTACTATATACTTAAGTATAACGATTGCGCGGATCCGGATCCAAATAGTCCGAAACAGGCCAACTACTATCACAATATATGGGGATGGAATGCAGGAGGAAACGGTTACTATCGAATGCCAAACAAAGACATCACTGTGGAGTACAATAATAACGGCATTCAGGTAAACCAACATTATTACAAGAATCTTAAAATAATGAGCGGTTTTGCAAAGCGAGAACAATAATCAATTAGCCAAGGCAACGCGATATTTGTATATTACAAGCCTTTTCGCTACTTAACAAAAGACTTGAGCCTCAGACTGGGCTCAAGTCTTTTTTACACCAAACATCTACAAAATATCATATTGAATATGTGTAACTACTTATAAGTAAGTGTTCAAATTTAACCGATAGTAAGTGTTTTGAAATCTTTTATGCTTTCTGCGGTTTCTTTTTGGCCGCTTACGGATTGTCGCTCAGTCGGATATGTCTATATACTCCTTCACTCCGCACAGTAATCGTCTCAAAAATAAAATAAACTCGCATAAAGCATAAATTAAATTTGAACACTTACTTAGTTATTTATTTCATTCACGTATCACAACGATATAATCCGAGTTTAAACTTCAATTAATATAATACCATCCCTCTCGTTGCGTTTAGAATGTAAGAGGACTGATTTATCAAAAAATGTTAATACGGTCTTCTTACATTGAAATGTCTCCTGACTTTCGAAGTCTCTATATCGCAGTATGCACGAATCTGAAAACCACCGTCGACATAGCGTTAGTTCCCATAACAAACGTATAGCAATACTTGCCAACTCCAATATTTCATTCGGGGGAGGAGAGCGCATACTTGGTATGATAATCAATGAACTTCGCGAATATGGTAATGAAATATACCTATATTCCTACAGCGACCAATGGCGCAAAGAACAGAATCGGTTCAACAAACTGCGGATATTGAAAGAAATACCAGTTATAGGACATAAATATAAGTCGTTTCGTGAATTGAGACGCGTATTGCGTGAAGATCATCCGGAATGCCTTATTTGTTTTTCGCTTGCATTTGGAGAAACTTCCGTACTTGCATGTCGCTCTGTAGGAATACCTTTTCTCACAACTGAACGTTGCGACCCCTCGCGTTTACCGGTACCCGGGAAAGAGACATTACGCCGTCTGTTAAGGTTATTCACCTATAGATTGGCAGATGGCATAGTATTCCAAACACCACAGGTAAGAGACTATTTTCCCAAGAGCATTAGCCGACATTCACGAATAATACCTAATCCGGTAATAGATGACTCATTGCCTGAACCCAATAAGAATCCTGAAAAAATCATAGTATCAGCTGGCAGATTGAGTGCAGAAAAACGTTACGATATACTTATTGATGCATTTGCATCTATTCCGGACAAACATGGATATATTCTAAAAATATATGGTCAAGGCCCCTTAAAAGCTGAACTTGATAATCAGATTAAACGCCTTGGGCTACAAGGTAGTGTAAAGTTAATGGGACAAGCTGACAAGATGGTTGAGCGTCTCGTAGAAGCCGATATTTTTGTATTGTCATCAGACCACGAAGGAATGCCAAACGCACTGATTGAAGGGATGGCAATGGGACTCGCCTGTGTATCCACGGATTTTGCAAGCGGTGGGGCATCACGTCTGATACGTAATGGCGAGAACGGATTGCTTGTTCCCACGGAAGATACACAGGCTTTGGCCGAAGCTATTTCATCTCTTATCAATAACACCCATTTGAAAGACAGGTTACGTAGAGAGGCTCCAAAAATCAGAATCACCAATTCAAAAGAGAAAATCATTCCGCAGTGGATAAATTATATTGACTGCTTGATTGATTCTGCCAGGAAATGACCTTTCAGGAACCATTTACTTATGAAGTATACCAATACAGCAACCTTAAACCGCCTTGAAAATGCAAATGCTTCTACAACATTGCATATTATAGAGATGAGCGAGATGAAAAACAGGCCAGATATGAAAATTTCCATCGTGACTCCAACATATAACAGCGCGGCTACGATTTCGGATACACTCAGAGGCATCCTTGCCCAAACTTATACAAACTATGAGGTAATAGTTGTAGATGGAGGTTCCACAGACAACACTGAAGAGATTGTGAAAACATTCAAACCGGCACTTGGGAATCGTCTGATATGGGTAAGTGGAGAAGACAGAGGGCTATATGATGCCATGAATAAGGGTATCGCACACGCTTCAGGTGATTTGATAGGAGTATTGAATTCAGATGATTTCTATGCCTCTCCTATGGTTTTAAAATCAGTGGTTTCAAATTGCAAAGGTGTTGGAGCCGTATATGGAGACTTGGATTTTGTGGATCCAAATGACACAACAAGAATTGTAAGGGAATGGCGTGGTTCTCAATATCGCGATGGTGCATTCTTCAAAGGATGGCATCCGGCTCATCCTACATTTTATGCCCGTAGAGAGTATTTCTCCCGATTAGGGGGATTCGACATATCGCTAAATGTCTCGGCCGATTTTGAGCTAATGTTCCGATTCATTGAGAAAAACCGAATTCCCAGCCGTTACATCCCGGAGGTAATGGTAAAAATGCGTATGGGAGGAGAAAGCACAGGCTCGTTGAAAAAAATGATTGAGGGCAACCGGAATGTTCTTAAAGCATTTAAAAAAAACGGTTATAAAGTCCCGTCATTTTATTTATTGAAAAGACTCGTACCCAAGCTCGTTAACGTGCTGAAGTACCATCGTCGAAGATAATCACACAAGACACCTGGAATGATTAGAGTGTGTTACTGTCACTACTGATCAATGTTTAGAATATACCTTTAACATGATCTTAAGACAAATCAAAACCTGACATACCCTCAGAAACAATCATTCCATGTCATATTTACTAACCGAGAATTAATATATAATTATGCAGAAAGTATTAGTTACCGGTGGAGCAGGTTTTATTGGCTCCAACTTATGTGAACATCTACTTGAAAATGGATATAGCGTTCGTTGTCTGGATAATTTTGCGACAGGGAAATGGCAGAATATAATACCATTGGTCGAACGATTCCCTGATTCCTTTGAAATACAGGTCGGCGACATTCGTAACATCAATGATTGCAGGAAAGCAACTGATGGTATGGAGTATGTAATGCACGAAGCAGCCTTAGGATCTGTTCCGAGGTCTATTACCGATCCCATAACAACCAACGATGTCAACATAACCGGTTTTCTCAATATGCTCGTAGCTTCAAGAGACGCCGGTATCAAACGCTTTATCTTTGCAGCCTCTTCGAGTACTTACGGAGATTCCACCAATCTGCCAAAAGTCGAGGAAGTGATAGGCAAACCACTCTCCCCTTATGCGATCACCAAATACGTAGATGAACTATATGCCGATGTATTTGCCCGCACATACGGTATCGAGTATATCGGACTTCGGTATTTCAATGTTTTCGGACGTAGACAGGATCCTCATGGAGCTTATGCGGCGGTAATTCCTCTGTTTGTAAAAAGATTCATGAACCATGAAGCCCCCAATATTAATGGAGATGGAGAGTATTCGCGTGATTTCACATATATTGACAACGTTATCCAGATGAACATGTTAGCGATGTCTACTACGAATCCCCAAGCAATAAATCAGATTTATAATACGGCTTTCGGAGAACGTACGACACTGAATCAGCTCGTGGAATACCTTCAGGAGTTTCTCGGTGCGAAAGATGCGGAAATCCTAAAGATTAAAGCGACACACGGTCCTAATCGGTTAGGAGATATCCCTCACTCGCTTGCGTCTATAGACAAAGCTGTGAGATTAATGGGATATTCTCCCAAATACTCCATGCGACAAGGATTACAGGAGGCCGTAGACTGGTATTGGGAAAATCTTTAAATATGTGTTTAGAGATTGTCTAAATTTTAGTACTGAAATTTAGACAAGCTCTTAGAGGATGTTTGGATTTAACTTCCATTCACACGAAGAGGATTTTTTTGAGATGTTTCCGCAAGTTGAGGAGGGCGCGGTGCGGGCACCGTAACCGACGAAATCTTGGCGCGAACAGCCAAAAAAGACCTTCGGGGGGATGGAAAGAATTTCCCATTCATCTCTCAATTATAAATTCGTGTTAAATTCAAACATTCTCTTAATTTTGAACACTTGTTAAAGTCATAAAAATGGGAAAAGAAATAAAAATTTGTGTAATAGGTCTCGGTTACGTAGGTTTACCTCTGGCCCGCCTGTTCTCAACTAAATATAAAACGATAGGTTTCGATCTTAACGCCAATCGATGCGAGGCTCTCATGGGGGGACATGATGCGACTCTTGAGATAAGTGATGAACTTCTTCAGGATGCAATCAATAATCATGGTCTCAAGTGTACCGCAAACATCAATGACATCAAAGATTGCAATTTCTACATAGTCGCGGTGCCGACCCCGGTTGATATCAATAATAATCCTGACCTCTCCCCCCTTTATGGAGCTTCAGAAACGGTAGGAAAAGTAATTTCAAAAGGCGATATAGTCGTTTATGAATCCACTGTATATCCTGGAGTGACTGAAGATGAATGTATTCCTGTAGTGGAGAAGATAAGCGGTTTGAAGTTTAATAAAGACTTTTATGCCGGATATTCTCCGGAACGAATAAATCCCGGAGACAAACTGCATACCGTAGAAAAAATTAAAAAAATCACATCCGGGTCAACACCTGAAACCGGTAAATTGATCAATGAGGTGTATTCATCTGTTATAACCGCAGGCACTCATCTCGCACCCTCTATAAAAGTTGCAGAAGCCGCTAAAGTCATAGAGAACTCTCAGCGAGACATTAATATAGCATTCGTCAATGAGCTATCCAAGATTTTCACTCTGATGGGTATCGACACTTCCGACGTGTTGGAGGCGGCTGCCACGAAATGGAATTTTCTCCCTTTCAAACCGGGACTTGTAGGAGGACATTGTATTGGCGTAGACCCTTATTATCTTGCTCAATGCGCCCAACGACACGGATATAATCCTGAGATTATTCTTGCCGGTCGCAGGATGAATGACAGTATGGGAGCATATGTCGCCGACCGCGTTATCAAATTGATGTTGAAGAAAGGTATACAGGTATTGGGGAGCGACATTCTCATACTCGGATTCACTTTCAAGGAAAATTGTCCGGATGTTCGCAATACCAAAGTAATCGACATCGTAACCGCTTTGGCAGAATATAATCTTACGGTTACTGTTTATGATCCATGGGCAAATGTCGAAGCGGTTAAGCACGAATATGGACTTGATATAACCAACTCTCTTCCGATCAACCATAAATTTGATGTTGTGATTGCCGCTGTGGCTCATAACGAATTTGCAAACCTCGACATTTCGGGTCTTTTAAAATCCAAGCATGTTGTATTTGACGTAAAATCAACAATGGACAAATCCGGGATTGATGGCAGACTTTGAAAACGCAACGATGCGGTGAGTATTATATCATCGTCTGGAACTCGCTTAAACTTTTTACACGATTCCGGAGAAACTGTTTAAATTCAACAGCCGAAATTTTGAAGTAATCCCGCTTAACGGACTCCACGCATTGTTCCGGATAAATTGAACAAGTGTCCGCAAACACTATGGTATGCGGACACTTGTTTATTGTTTGATAGCATCTTACCGTCTTCTTCTGATAGAAAAGCCAAAACTTTTGTTTGCAGGATGTCCCACTGTGAGACGGCATGCTAAATCATGATCTTCACCGTCGGCTTCAAGTTCATCAAGAGGTATGAATTCCAGAGTAAGCAACGAGCCGCTTTTACCATTGATGGAATGCTCCTCGGAAGCGACATGCATCCCTACAGACTCACAATAATCTATCTTATCACTACTGTAACCTGACTCAGTGTAATGATCAGGACAAAAATACATGCATTCATTATACGGATAATCGGGGAACCATAGTTTTACCTCTCCACCGTTTTCTCCTACGGTTATGGTTTTAGAGCTACTTGCGGCACCCTCAACAGGAACGACCGTTATATCCTCATCAAAGGAAATTACTTCCACTTCAAGAAATCCGACGCGGTCAACAACCTCCATATCTTCATCTTCATTATCACAGCTCTGACAGCATACGCTGAAAGATATGATCGCAAACATGGCAATGAGGCCATGCCTGATTTTATACATAAAAGCACCCATATCAGTTTGATTTGATTTTGAAATCACTCATAGTCTTGAGGTTCTTATAATAGTAATGATTCACCCCAGCGCTATTTACCACTACTTCTCCAGGCATTCTGAAATAACCGTTGCAACTTCCGTACCAGCCCCATATATTATGGAAATATCTGGCCTGTTTCGGACCAATCGGATCCGACGGGTCGGCACAATCGTTATACTTTATGATATAATAACCGTCAACTACCCATGCGTGGCAGATTTCCTTGTTATTATCATTATAATCTGTGCCTGTCCCTACTATGATTACGGGATTCTTGGCATACATGTGGTCAACCAATTCCGATTGTTTGAAATCCCTCCATTGGGGTCTGTAATAATTGAACTTCTCGAATGCTGTCGGGAAATTGTCAACACTCGCGCTTGAACCCTCCAATCCATATTTTATATTCAGACACTCAGGCTTCCCGAGGTCATATAACAATAGTTGCGCGGAAGTATCGTTACCATATACATACTTCACAGTCTTAACTATATCCCATTTGAATTTATGATCGCCATAACCATTCGGCCATTCATAATAGCTCATGACCATGCCGCAGGCGATTGCCGAACAACCTACCAGTCCATGTTCATACTCTTCCGTGGTTGCATTCCATTGACGGGGGCAGAAGATATTGTATGGATATGATTGTCCCCATTCTTGTACATATTCCGCTATCAATGGATCGGTTATGTAGATTGTCTGCTCGGGAACGATTCCCGGATCAGGTATCAATCCGCCACCACCCGGATTTGGGATTAAGCCCCCTCCGGGGATACCCAAGCCTCCTCCGTCGCCCCCTCCTATCCCTCCCGTCGGGATATACATCGCAGGATCTCCCGGAATCTCGTAGGATTCCGAATCGTCAAATAAATCTGTACCATAATACCCGAGGGCTGTAAGATATGTGGCTATAGGCGAATCCACGCCGATATCCGACAAGTCAAGCTCCCCTTTTTCCGAAAAGGCCGCTACCGGAGATTCGACCTGCGCGTCCGTCACGATACAGAACCCTTTGTCATCTTCGTAATTCACAACATACCATTGTGTCCCGTCTGAGGAACGCGTAGCCGGCATCAGCGTTTCGATACTCCTTACATTCCGTGATGTAGTACTGCGGGTCCCGGTCCCTTCAACATTCCTTATCATCTGTTCGGCCACCGCTATCGCCGATTCGAGACGCTCGTTAACCTCGGATTCGGATGCCCTCGAATCCTCAATATCGGTCATAACCGTATCGCTGCAAGCACAACACAGTACGCCGGCAAGTAATGTGATAATTCCTTTAATCTTTTTCATGATATTTACACTTAATTTTACAAATATACTATTCATAACGTAGCTTGCAAAAAAATCCTTGAAAAAAATATTTTTATTATTAAATAATTCCACTATGATCTATCTTTCCACAACTTTTTATTACCTTTGATGATATTCGAGAATCAAATTATTCTTCCTCGCTCGTAAAAAATTAAATAGATAGAACGCGCTAATTATGACAATTACAGAAAAGGTAGCTTCAGCAATTGAAAATATGGCAACCAGGATAGCCGGTAAAATCGCCTATCTATCCAACCGTAATAAGTTTCATAAACGAGGCAGGAACATTGTTTTCAATCCTCGCAAATGCGACTTATATTACTCCCACATAAGTATTGGTGATGACGTGTATATAGGCGACCATGCATCATTTCTCGCAAGTATATCATATATATATATAGGATCCAAAGTTCTGTTCGGTCCTAATGTCACCATTCGTGGAGGGAATCACAGGACCGATATTCCCGGACGGTTCATGTATGACATTACCGATAAAGAAAAGTTGCCTGACAATGACGAAGATGTCTTCATAGAAGATGATGTTTGGGTTGGGGCGAACTCCACTATACTCAAAGGAGTGAGAATAGGTCGTGGCGCGATAATTGCCGCAGGTGCGGTGGTAAACAAAGACGTTCCACCCTACACAATAGTCGGCGGAGTACCTGCCAAAGTAATATCTCTTCGCTTCAAAAACCTCGATGAAGTAAAATTACATGAGCGAACCCTATTTCCTGACTCCCCGATAGATCTGACTGAAATCACCCCTTACTACACCTGATTTATTAGAGTGTGTTCCATCAAAAGATACTTTCTTTTACCGATCGCCTCGAATAATTCTCATTATTGCCGATGATATGACTTCCGAACTGTGGTGGCGGCGCACATGCTCTCTGCCGGCCAACCCTATATCGCGCAGCATCGTGGGCTCACACAAAAGCCTCAGCACCCTTTCAAGTTCCGATGCGGTCGCCGACGCCACATTGCCTCCGCAGTCATTTCCATATCCCTCTCCGAAGGATATATCCGGCCCCATTAGCATATCCGCGGGTCCGGGATTTTCTATCCCGGGATAAAATACCGCCCGCGGCTCTCCGATCTGCCTGTGATACGCCTCTCCTCCGACTCCTAACGCCACCTTCCCGTCGGCCATGGCCCGCAACCCTAATTCGTCGGGATGGTCCGCTCCACGTCCGCATACCACCACATGCGACAGCCCGTAGATTTTCTCTCTCCTCTCTTTGTCGCGCCCTGCGGCCCGGAACAGTATCATATCCCGACTGTTACGCGCCACTATATCAGTCAGCACGCCGGCATGTGTCTCATCGGCCATCATTATCGCCAATTTACCATCGGTATGTCTGAAATCGGGCCGACGTAAGTCGTGCGACGCCATATCCACAGGCATGCCTACATATTCCACACGACTGACCGCCTTATTCCTTACCTCAGCTATATCCTCCACTCTCGCGGTGATAAGCGTAACACCTTTTATCGCATAAAGAACCTCCGGCAGTCTCCCCCCGCTGTCGCGGCTATCGGTAATATCCACAATCAGATTGCCGCAACGACGGCGCAACCGCCATAGCGCCAGCTTAAGACGCCATCCTCCTGATCCCTCGAACATACTGCCCGACAGAAACAGAAGGTCATATCCTCGGCATCGACCGAGAACTTTTATCAGACTCTCTTTCTCTCTCTCCGCTGCCGATATATCCACTCTATACCCCTCGCGCAGAAACTGCCTTGACATAACCTCGGCAAAGCTATTTCCGGCGCTTCCGGCAACGGTTACAAACAGTATCCTCATCGACAGCTACTTGACACCGGACGCTAATCTTCCGGCAACTCTACCAACGGACCGGCCACATACAGCATCTCAGTGCGCCGGGCACATGTCTCGCACGCGGGGAAGACATATACCCGCGTGTCGGCGGAAAAGGCCCTGCGGGCCATTGCCCCTTCGGTCGCCACACGGTCGCAGACCTCATGGGCGCACTTCGTGGCCTTGCGTCCCGTAGCCATCTCCCAATACCTGAGCCGGGAGTCATATCCGGCAGGAGGCGGCGTTACCTGCCCGCTCATCACGTTCTTCACAACTACTGTGGTTCCTTCAGGTATTATCTCGATATTGCTTTCCATACGGCTGACATCATAGAACTATACTATATCGTGTGTAAGCCACGCCGCTTCCTCCCAAGGCCCCTTTCTGGCGCAGCAACCCGGCGTTGAGCACTCTCCCATGCTCTTCGTTGGAGGTTCCGAAATCGAAATAACGGAAACCTTCGTTCCCATACCGCTCTATCAGATGGGCGAACAGAAGAGTCAACGCGCCCTTCTCCCTCCCCTCGGCGGTCGAGGCTATGTACTGGCAGTGAGCTGCCGGACCGACCTCGAATATACATACCCCTGCGGTCAGCGCCTCTTCCTGATAGCATCCGTATATCCTGATTCTGTCAGGGAAACGCCCCGCGAGCAATTCAAGCTCGGCCAACGAATGCACCGGGGCCGCTCCGTGCCGCTCGGCGAGACAGTTGGACAGGAGTCTGTGGAAATCGGCAACCGATATATCTTCGCGCACTTCGCTGCCGCTCTTCACGCCACGCTTCAGATTGCGCTTCTGCTGGGTGTTGAACGGCCGTCTTTCGGCATACGATATCGCGGAGGAAAGCGTGCATTCCGTCATATCGGCTCCATATCTGAAAAGCGCATACAGGTCTTCCTGGGCAGGTACTCTCGTGTATATCCACGGAACAGGCTTATAATCTATACCTACTATCCCTTCAGCGCGACACCATCGTAACCAGCACTCCCACAATTCGAGCATGTCGTTGCCGTCGAAATGCGCCATCGGTGTCACCCAACCTCCGTAGGTGAGCCCGCGATGGCTGTGAAGCACCTTGTCGGCGGTCAGCTCGGCCGGAAGAATACCGCGAAGCCTCCCCTCTTTGAAAGCCATAAGAGAGCAGTCTCGGAAACGGTCGGCATGGTAATCCATGTAGCCGCGCATGAAAAGGAAGGTTCCGTTGCGCGATTCGGCCACGAAACTGTCCCACTCCTCCCGGCGTTGCGGCGTATACCGCTCTATCTGCCAAGGTCCCATAATATTATCTTATCCACCCCGAAGGGTCAAGTTTATCACGGTTGCGCCATACCTCGAAGTGAAGCGAGCCGTAAGATGAATTGTCGGGATCTGTGGCTACCTTTCCTACCGCCTTGCCCTGGCTTACCTCGTCTCCGACCTTGACCGATACCGACGACAGATTGCCGTAGACGGTATAGTGATTCCCATGGTTCACTATGACTACATTGCCAAAACCGGGTATCATGTAGACTCCCGAGACCTTGCCGCCGAAAACGGCCTTGGCCGTGGCTCCCGCCGACACTTCCACATCTATGCCGGGATTATCGTAGATAACATCGGGCAACTCAGGCAATGAATGGCGTCCGAAAGGAGAGGTGATTCTGAAATGGCCCTCTACCGGACGTGGAAGACTCCCCTTCATGGAGGCGAAATTGCCATACTGCGCCCCACCCTTGGACGGAGCCTTCTCTTTTGCGGGCTGCGCGGGCTTCGCCTCTTTCTTCGGAGCCTTCTTTACCGGCTTTTTCTTCGGTTTTTCTTTCTTAGGCTCCTTTTTAGGTTTCTCCTTTTTAGTCTTTTCCTTTTTCGGTTTATCCTTATCAGATTTATCCTTCGCGCTCTGCGCCTTCTCTTTGGCTGCCGCCTCTTCCGCGGCCTTGACTTCGGCAGCGGCGGCAGCCTTGCGCTCCTCTTCAAGACGGGCTTCGCGCTCGGCCGCGGCCTTGCGTTCCGCCTCCTCTTTCAGACGGCGTTCCTCGGCGGCTTTCTTTTCTTCGGCGGCTATAAGCGCGGCTATCCGACCTTTAAGCTGGTTAGCTTCCTCCTGTTTCTTGGATAGGTGCGCGTTCAGCGCCGCGCCTTCGTTGCGCAGATTCACCACCAGGGCATCCTGACGGCGGCTCTGGTCTTCAAGTCTGGTTTTGGCCGCCCTCTGTTTCACTAAGGCTTCCTGCTGCTCCTTACGGGCTTTGTCGAGGTCGAGGGCCTGACGTTTCAGTTCCTCGCTGCGCCGGTTTATCTCCGAACTGCGTTCCTCTTTCCATCTGGAGAACTGACGCAGATAGCGCATGCGTCTCAGCCCCTGATTGAAATTCTCGGCCGAGAATATGAAAGCGAGCATCGACCGGTTGCGCCGTGTAAGCCTCATTTTCTTTATGGCCTTGAGATACTCCGAGCGCATTCTCTCCACTTCGCGGTTCCCTTCGGCTATGCGTGTCTCGAGGGAGGCTATCTGACCTGACAACGACGACACTTTATTGTTCAGGGCCGCCACCTTCCTGTCGCTTACCTCTATGTCTCCGCGCAGACGCGAGAGTTCCGCCAGTCCCGAGCGCACCTTCTTTTCGTTGGCCTCTATACGCTCCTTGGTCTGCTGAATCTCTTTTCTCGTGGCCGCCTCGCGACGTTTCACGTCGGCCGAGGTCTCCGGCTTTGTTTTCTGACCGCCACGGCTGCCGCTTTTGCCGGTTTTGGCCTTGCTCCCCTTGGAGTTCCGGGCGGGAGCCACATTCTGTTGCGTGCGCTGACGACGCTGCCTGTTCGACTGGGCATCGGCCGACACCGGTAGCTGACAGGCCATAAGAAGCACCGTCAGCCAGAGTATTATACGTTTGGAGTCTTTATGAAATCTCATGAGTGTCAGAACATTTTACCGAAGAATTCCTTTATTTCAACACGGCGGTATTTGCTGTCGACAGCTATCGGCGACATCGGCATCGCATCCCATTTCGGAGTGTCGAACTGCAGGGTGGCGTCAATCAGCTTGCTTCCTATGGCCAACTCGGCCATAAGGTCATATTTGCCGTTTTTCTTCCAGTCATAATCCACCTGAAGGTAATCCTCATTGTTCTCGCGCTCCACTATCAGCGCAAGTGTCTCGCCGAGAGCCCCGGCCACATATCCGTAGCGGGCGCCCGACACCTGATGCTCCTGTCTTGGCATAATCAGCCACCCCTCCTCGCCGTCGGGATAGATGCTCACCATGCCGCCCATATCTTCGCCGAGCACTCCCTGGCCGAATATGACCATGCGTCCCAACAACAGCGACTGCAACAATTCGATTCCCCCGGGATATTTACGGCTCAGTTCGTTCATCGAGGCACTCCAGTACACCTTTTTCATCTTGTTTACAGCCACGATAGTGTCGGTGGTAGCCTGTATGCGCCCTACCTCTCCCAAGAACGGGGCGCGTACCGAAAGGTCGAGCCTTGTGCCGTTTTCCATGTATACCTTCACACTCGGTGAAAGTGGTAGATAGGAACTTTTCAGCTTGCCGTTCAGCTCCACCCTTTCCCATGCCGAGGAACATTCCTCGACAAGAGATAGTATCTCGCGCGTGGTATCGCGGTCCATCGCATCCTGACCCCGCATGGGAATCATGGCCAGCAATGTCAAGAGTATCATGATCGCCCCTCTGATCGATTTCACCGGGGCCATGTTTCGGTCAGTCATTCTCCTTTGCTTTTATATCTTTCGCTCTGGCAGATGCCTCCCGCGAGCCGGCGTTGTCGCCTTTCGCCTTCAATATCTCCGCCAGATGTTCGTAAAATTCCGCTACTGCTATCTCCTCTCCATTCTCCCCTTTCGCCTTTTCAATAGCCTCCTGCTGTTTTTCCAAGGCTCCGTCATAGTCTCCTGTCTTATACAGAATCCAGGCGTAGGTATCAAGATATGTCGGATTCTCCGGCTCCGCCGCCAATACCTTCGCGGCCATTTCAAGCGCCTTGGGAAGCTCCTTGTCCGCCTCGGCCAGGAAATATGCGTAATTGTTCAACGTCAGCACATCGTCGGGGTCAAGGAAAAGGGCGTTACGGCAGGCTGCGAAGGCCTCTTCCTCTTTCTTCCATTTCCAATATACGTCGGAAACCGACGAATATACCGACTTGAGCAGATCCGCCTCATACAATCCTATCTTCGGGGTGGGATGCATCTCTTCGATAAGGGCGGAAGGGTCGGCATTGCCGGTAATCGGCTCGATAATCCCGCCGTATGCCGCTATCGCCTCCGCGTACTTTTTGTCGAGGCCGAGGCTGAGCGCGTACATCATTTTCATATCGGTGCCCGGAACCAGATTTTCCGAGGCCTTTCCGTATGCCTTGCTCACCATATCATATCGTCCGGCGGAAAGGGCATAAGCCATGAGCTGTTGCCAATAGACTTCGTTTCCGGGGTCGAGCGAAGTGGCGTACTCCATCAGCTCTATTCCCTGTTCTTTCTTTCCGGTAGCCATACGGTAACGGGACTCGAGATCGAGCAGTTCGGGCTGATGGGGATATTCCTTTTCAAGAACGGAAAACAGATAGTCGCCACGCGACGTATCTCCCTTGTCTCTCAACAGTTGCTGAAGATATTGGCCCAACATGTCCACTTTCTGTTCAAGCTGCAGTCCGGGGCTCAGCAATGCTTGATACACGTAATTGTCGTAAGCCGTGGAGTCGCCCCGGTTCAGCGAAAGATCGGCCAATGCCAGTTTCACGTTCGCATTGTCAGGGTCGAGTCTGTCGCTTTCAAGCAGGTCCCGCTCCATCTTCAGCGTATCACCGATAGCCCCGGCCAATGAGCCACGCAGCAATCTGAAACGGGTGTCAGACGGATAAAGTTCCGTAAGTCTGTCGGCTTCGTTCATGGCTCCTGTGGTATCGGCTTTATGAAACAGAAGCTGAATCTTGCGCATGCTCACTTCGGGATTCGGCCCCTCGATATCTTCATAACGGTTCAAGGCCCCGATTGCCTCGTCGAACTTGCCGCGTCTTATCTCGGTTTCCGCAAGCTGAAGCAGCGTGGCGGTCCTGTCAGGGTTAAGCTCTATTATGCGCTTATATATCCGCACCGCATCCGCCGGGTCGGCGAAGCCGGCCAGGTATCCGTAATACAGATTCTCCTGCACATCCTCGGGATGATTGTCTACAAACCGGCGTATCATCGCGAGACTCCTCTTCATTTCCGTTTCGCTCTGCATGGTGTCGATATTGTTATGCATTCGCGCCACACCGAAGTGATAGGAAGCCTCATCATATTCCGGGTCAAGACTATGGGCTTTCTTAAACAGTTCGTAGGCTTCGGGCTGATGTCCTTCGGCATCTGCTACGGTAGCCGCCAAATAGTAATGCCTTGCCTTTTTACGCATGGCCTCCTTACGCGTATTCTCACGCGTGGAAGAAGCGCCGCTGACCGGAATCATCCAGCCGGATGAAACCGCGAAAAGGGTCAATATGGCAGGTATGAGCAAACAGGATTTTTTCAAAATGGCAAATTCTTAGAATACTTACTTATGACAATCATAACCGCCAAATGGTTTAGAACCATACCACAAGTATGAATGCATGAAGTAAAACCCAAAATTACTAAATTATCGCGTAGTACACAACCGCCGGGCACAGTATAAAAAACAGGCATCCCGGCTAAGACCGGGATGCCTGCTGTTTGCTTTTAGATTTAGATTAGCCTTCGGTGATAGCATCTGAAGGACAAACCTGTGCGCAGCTGCCGCAGCTGATGCAGGTATCGGGATCGATGTGATAGATATCGCCCTCGGAGATTGCATCTACCGGGCAAACAGACTGACAGGTTCCGCATGCGACGCAATTGTCGCCAATTACATATGCCATGACTTTTTAATATTTTAAATTAAACTTATTCAAATTTATACCGCTGCATAACCGCGGAATCCGCTTCCGATGGCAACGAAATACCCTCGGGAGGGGATTGCAAAGTTAAATGGATTTATTCATATCCCCAAGGTTTGAACTTAATTTTACCCTAATTTATACTACGTCCAAACAAGTTCATTATACATGATACATCCCCCGGAATCTATACCGCAAGCCTCTAAGAGAATGTTTGGATTTAACTTCCATTCACCCGAAGAGGATTTTTTGAGATGTTTCCGCAAGTTGAGGAGGGCGCGGTGCGGGCACCGTAACCGACGAAATCTTGGCGGAAACAGCCAAAAAAGACCTTCGGGGGGATGGAAAGAATTTCCAAGTAATCTCTCAATTATAAATTCGTGTTAAATTCAAACATTCTCTAAGGATAAATAAGGGCAAACAAAATGAAGCAACTTAACATCTTTTAAGCTATTTATAAAGACATGGAAAGATGGTATTGATTAAATTTGAATATGGAGTCGCCCGAAGGACCCACTTTGAGTCCCTACGTCTCCTTGGATAGCCCCTTTTTATCAGAACGACATGCCTGAAGAACACAAGCGACACAAACCCGCCGGAAAAAAAGGGACCGACCGCCGCTCGGCCTCCGGATACGCGACACCGCTCATATCGGTGATTACCATCACTTATAACGCGGAGAAACAGATTGCCGATACCGTCAGGTCTGTGGCCGAACAGTCATTTCGGAATTACGAACATATAATTATAGACGGAGCATCTACCGACGGCACCATTGCCAAAGTACGTATGCAAGGACCTAAATCACTGAGAGTCCTCAGTGAACCTGACGACGGCCTCTACGATGCCATGAACAAGGGTATCGACATGGCACGAGGGAAATATCTGATCTTCCTTAACGCCGGCGACACTTTTCATGGCTCCGACACGTTAGCTCTTTATGCCGAAGCCGCGAAATCATCCCCCGATATAATATACGGTGATACCATCATAGTGGATGCCGACCGCAACTTCCTGCGGCCAAGACACCTGCAGGCTCCGGCAGTCCTTACAGCCCGTTCCTTCCTGAACGGCATGCTGGTGTGCCATCAGGCATTCATGGTGCGACGCAAGATTGCTCCGTATTATGACCTGAGATACCGTTTTTCGGCCGATTATGACTGGTGTCTGCGCTCAATTATGGCCTCACGGCCCGGATGCAGGTACAATCTGGGCAGGGTTACAATAGATTATCTCGATGACGGTCTCACCGAAAAAAACAAAATCGCATCGCTAAAGGAACGTTTCAGCATAATGAAGCATCACTTCGGTCTCGCCTCGGCTATTATCGCGCATATCGGGTTTATACCTCGCGCAGTGGCAAGAAAAATCAGAAAAGCATGGCATTGAAAAGATATGACATTATAAACGGTAATCCGGAAATACCGGAGGTACTCAAAACCTTATCATCGCAGATAAGCAACCTACAGCCATTGCTGGTAAAGGATATCGTTCTGGAGCCATGTCGGCAGGCTCTACCCTACAGGTTGCCTCACGCATACTTCGCCATAATCCGTGAAGGTGAATTCAATATCGGCATTGACCTTAAGGAATATCATGTTGGTCCGGGCTCGCTGATGGGACTCCACAGCCATAAAGTCGTAACCTCATACAGTTCGGACGATAAGGTAAAAGTAAGGATTCTCGCTTTCAATCCGGAATTCATATCATTTATGATACCCGAGTTTACCGGGTTTCTGCCTAAACTCATGAAGTCGGACTTCAATGAGGTTATCTCGTTTGACTCTCATAACCTGTCGCTGGTCAATCTGTGGTTCGATCTTCTGGAAAGGGAATCCATGCAACCTGCTACCGAGGGATACTACCGGATTCTTGAGAAACTGCTTTCCGGATTCTGTCTACATCTTCTGGAAACCGGGCTGCAGAACCACGATGAAGATGAAGTGGAAAGAAAACGTACCCGCAAAGAAGATCTCATGGCTCAGTTTCTGATTGCTTTGGGCAAATATGCCAAACAGGAACGGAGCGTAGGCTTCTACGCATCGCTGCTGTGCGTCAGTCCGAAGCATCTGTCGGCCATAATAAAAGAACTGTCCGGAGAAACCGCCACGCGGTTTATAAACCGGCATGTGATTACGGAAGCCCAGATAATGCTTAGATCTACCAACTATACAATCCAGCAGATTTCCGCACAGCTGAATTTTCCCAATCAGAGTTTCTTCGGCAAATATTTCAAGAAGTTTACGGGAATTTCGCCCAATGCCTACAGGCACGACTACAGGAAACAGGCAACACCAAACGCTGAAAACGTTAAACAGGCGAATAAGAGATAAACACATAAATAAGCTCCGTTGAAATAAGTTTTCTCCGGAGCTCTTATTTTATGCTTAAAAGCTAACGGTATCGTTACCGTTAAATTGCGGCACCAAGATAGGAATATCCTCCAGGATTGCCATACAGATGCAATTCACCTGTCAATCGTCGATTTTGTCTGCAAGATTGCGCAAGGCATCGGCGGCTTTATCTTTTAATGAGTCAAATGCTCCGGCAGCCTTATCTTTGACAGATTCACCCTTTTGGGCAGTGGTGCTCTTTGCATTCTTCAAAGCGTCCTGCGCCGCCATCTTGGCATCGTTGACTGCTACTTTCGCAGCCACCTTAGCTTGCTGGGCTGCTTCTTTGGCCTGTTTAGCCAGATCTTCTGTATTCATAATCGTGCTTTTTTATATGGTTACAGAATGGAAACAACAGACCTACCAAAAAGGCTCGTTTCAATAACAATTATTAACCGTTCGGTAGTCATTAGTCGTTGGTCATTGGTCAGGACAAAAAAAAGACCCGGACCGAAGTCCGGGTCTCCTTCTTCAAGGGGGCGATTACCTACTCTCCCGCGTCAGCAGTACCA
>ERZ836877.3100-NODE-3100-length-19559-cov-9.938782_pt1 | contig 19559 bp, 16 predicted proteins | sample MGYA00519469_ERZ836877 | MGnify/ENA primary metagenome ERZ836877 (study PRJEB31850, sample SAMEA3708809) | human gut metagenome | biome: human gut; feature: human-associated habitat; material: faeces | place: China | collected 2014 ... | reverse complement strand
CGCATCATCACGTTTTGCTATGGTCTGTGCTATTTCTCCTATCGTCGGAATAACGAGCCCAAATCGTGATTCTTTTGGCTTAACGTATATCCCTGTGGCAACTCTGACGAGCTTACCTTCATTGCGTAGTTCAGACAATATGTTGGAGGCGTAGTGAGTATCAATAGGCAAAAAGCTATCCGGCAAGAAGATGGTGCCCTTCTTGCTGCGATTGACCTTTGATATAATTGTTTGTTTCATATCACGATGAGTAAAAAGGAAAATAAACGCTTAATTGTCCTTTCTCAACAGCGCAAAGTTAGCATTTTATTTCCAATTACACAAAACATTACGTCTAATTAAATAGGATTCCACATCAGGCACAAATCATGGGTGTGATATACTATGTCAGTTTGGTTTAGTCCGGGTAATATATACCCGACCTAAACCAAACCAATATATAGATAGGGCTGGTGAAAAGAAAAATTTTTCTTTTACATAGTTCTACTTTAGGCGTGATGCACGAGTAAGACGGTCTTCCTGTATATAGAGACTGAGTGAGTCTTCCAAGGCAACAAAGACAAAGAGCGGAGTTTTAATTACTCGGCTCTTTATATTTTTCGGCTCTTTATATTTTATGGAGTGAAGCGTCTTGTCGCCGTCAAATCGGGTCAACGGATTTTCCGGCGCACGGTAAAAACAATTGCCACCGGGAGTATTACTTCTCTCGGTGGCGTTAATGCATAACGGGTTTATTCACTCAGTTGTCTTTATATATTCAAGTGGAACAGGATAGATGATTGGAAGATTCCATGCTACTTTTTTAGGGATCCCATTCATTTTACCTGGCTCAAATTTACCTAATTTTTTAATTGCTTCAATGGCCGCCTTCAAATAATCGTCAGGCACAGATCGGTTTATAATCACCTTTATCGAGTTGGTATCTATTTGGCCATCTTTTGATATATCAAACCTGACAATGGCCCTGCCTTTGACACATTCCTGTGTTGTAGTGGCGGTCTCTGAAATAGCGGTATATAGGTCATTCAATAAGCCCTTAGTGTCTCCATTCAAATAGTATGGCTGCTGTTCGGGTTCGTAGAATATTTTTGATTCAACAATTATATCTTGCGATATCGAATCTTGTTTTTGCGTATTGCCTTTGCTTTCATTTCCTCTTATAAATATCACGCCCGGCTCTTTGAAAGTTATCGGAAGGAGATAGCGAAGGTTTTTCTTTTGGGGGGTATAGTATTTAACGCGAAATTTGGGCAACGCATTAACAAGCCTTAGTGCCTCTTGGTTGACAGCTTCGTTTTTGCTCCGCCGCCGAGCAATCGTTGCGTCGCTGATTGAGCCGTCAGGATGAACGGTAAATTTGACAAACACTCTTTCACTGCCCTTGAATCCTTCGGGAATACGGATGTTTTCATCAATCCATTCTTTGAGTTTTCCGTTGCCTCCGGGAAACTCGCAGCGAGCGTCATCGTCAACCCAGATCTTCTGCGCGTCCGCTTTTATTTGTGTAAGGGTTTCGGGCGATACCGTCAGAAAGAGGGCGCGATTTCCATACTCGTCGTTTTTTACCTCCATCTTATGAATGGAGTCGGCCGGCACGTTATCAAGGTGTGCTCCCCGAATCCATTCGTTGTTGAAATAGTAGAATACGGTTTCGGTATCCCGTTCAGTCATAGGAAATTGAATTTCGCGTACAATGGTGTCGTTCTCGCAATTATTCTGCGCGAACGCTATGCAAGACTGAATAATAATTAAGGAAATGATAAATAACTTCTTCATAATGTATAAGGCTTCTTAGAGAGGATTGTAACCTTCCGGGACGGTGGCGTTGCTAATCTTCCATGTTCCATCCATTTCTGTCAGCGTGAAAGTTGTCGAACCCTTATGTCCCATGTCCGACCAGTTTACAACCACGGTATTTGTTCCGGACGGTACAATGGAAATTACTTTTGAGGTCGAATCATCGCCATCCTGCATTCCGGACCTTAAGAGCCAAGCGGCATACCCGTCGGTGTCATAGTCGTTGGCATTCCTGAGACGTTTTAAAAAGTCGGGAGAACAAATATCTGAAATATCGAAGTCGGAATCGTTTGCGGTATTGAAGACTGCATTGTCATACAGTTGTCTGATTCTGTTTTCAATTACCGGGAACTGCTTGATAAATGAGCATTCCGAACCTCTTATAAATATCGCGCCCGGCTCTTTGAAAGTGATGGGCACTGTAAAGCCGATTCGGGTTCTTCGCGGCGTGAAGAACTTCACTCTGAATTTAGGTAACGCGCCTACCAGTCTCAATGCTTCGGCATTCGCAGCCTCATTTTTACTCGGTCTGAATAGTTTTGCGTCAGTTACAGAGCCGTCAGGTTGGACGTAGAACCTAACGATTACTTTTTCGCTTCCCTTGTATCCCTCGGGAATCTTGATATTGGCATCCAGCCATTCTTTAAATTTGCCGTTGCCTCCGGGGAACTCACATATAGGGTCATAATTCACCCAGATGTCTTTGGTCGCTTCGCGCACATCCGACTTCAACTTGGCCAGTGTCTCGGGTGATACCGTCACAAAGATGGCGCGATTTCCATACTCGTCGTTTTTTACCTCCATCTTCGAGATCGAATCGGTTTCAACCATTTCTGGCATGGCTCCGGCAATCCACTCATTATTGAAATAGAAGAATACGGTTTCCGTGTCCCGTTCAGTAAGAGGGAATTGAATTTCTCGTACAATGCTGTCATTCCCACACCAATTCTGCGCGAACGCTATGCAAGACCGAGCGATAATCAAGGAAATTAAAAATAACTTCTTCATATTGATTTTTCAAAAAATATTGCGGAATGTTCCTAAACTCTCCAACGGCAAAGATGAAAAGAATAAATGGATTTGGTCTTAACAAATGTATAGGCCATCTTATTTTTTGATGTTTGTGCCCGAGTTTTTTGTCAATTCACGTCTGATACGGCTGAGATGGTTAGGTGTTATCAACAGGAAAGAGGATAAATCTTTCAATGTAACAGTCTCCACAATTTGGGGATATTGTTCACATAATTCCGCATAACGCTGACGTGGCGACTTGCGGTAGAGATTGAGCAACCGCATGAATACCATATTGAACAGCGATTTGTATTCGTCGAGCAGCGAAGGGGAAAGATATTCCTTGAAAGTTTTTAACGGCACTCGTAGTGTTTCGCAATCACATCCGGCGATAATTGACATCTGGGAGGGTTTCCCATGTAATGAGGAATGGAAATCTGTGATGAATTGACCCGGAAAGGCGAAATTCACCACTGCCTCATTTCCCGCATCATTAAGAGTGGTTACTTTGAAATAGCCTGACACACCAAGAGCGGCATAACGGGCGATTGTCCCTTGCAGGATAAAACGCTCCCCCTTTTTATAATGGCACGGTGTTCCCTGCTCTCGGCAATAATCAATGGCTGCCGTGAGATCCAAAAAGTCGATATATGAGTTGAACTGCGATAGCATTGAGAAACACACTTTATGACATTGCAAAGCAAGAAATACCGAGCTTATCCTTGATATTGGCTACACTCTTTAGAGAATGTTTGGATTTAACTTCCATTCACACGAAGAGGATTTTTTGAGATGTTTCCGCAAGTTGAGGAGGGCGCGGTGCGGGCACCGTAACCGACGAAATCTTGGCGGGAACAGCCAAAAAAGACCTTCGGGGGATGGAAAGAATTTCCCATTCATCTCTCAATTATAAATTCGTGTTAAATCCAAACATTCTCTTAAACTGAGGTTTTCAGTGCCTGAAAGGAGTTTGCTCACATATTGCGGACTTACGCCGAGGCGAGGTTGGCTTACCATAATATTATTAGTAAGTTCAACTGACCGTAATAATCGGCTGTCCGAAGAAAGAAGAGAGCATTGCGAGCGTAGCGATGGTGAAATTGTGCTGACCGCTCAACCATTTAGTGATTTCACTCGGTCTGCGTCCCAGAGCTTCTGCAAACCTGGAGTATAGTGCGATCTCTTGAAGATGATAAGAAAACATAGGCCAACTATGCCACGTCTTGATTTGAAGGTCGTAGGAAACCATATGCACAGATGTAACGATAGCAGCCCACGCTATATGCGTGAGAACCACTATGCCAATCTCTGTGCTGATTGTCTAATTTCCTACGTTCTCAAATCACAAGATTGCGCATAACGCTTCTTTTTCCGAAATGTCATGGACAGTAAAAGAACCATCCGACGGTAAAATTAGCGGAAATATTTGAGATAGAGCGCATAATTCAATAGATTTTTTGGACCTCCTATTAAGTAAAAAACTTTGGAGAGAATTAATCATTTTGCAGTGCAGTGTTCAACAGAGGTAAGTTCAGCTCCATAGGCTTGAGGCCTTCCCGAGGAGCGGTATTACGACTCGTGCGATTTTTGTTGGGATTCCAATCATAATAAGTTGTTCCGATGCCAGAGGGGAGAAGATGCCACTCCATAACTCCATTATTCTTCATCTGAATAGCGTAATTTATTCCGAAAAAAATAGTAATTTTGTGGTGCGATTCACAAAGAGTCGCGTTATTAATGGACTGTAAGCCGATTATCGAAATTTCCTTATCTCCTATTGTGTTTAACTGGGGTTTCCTTGAGAACTGGAAGAGCACCGCTTCCTTATAAAGCTGTCTACGAGGACTTCCGTTGATATTTCCCAAAGAAAATAATTCCCTAATTGCATTTGCGTGATGGTTCAGTATACGCTTATGTAACGGGCTCGGGTATACGCCTGGGTGAAGTGCCTTTGTAGATAGGTTCTAAGAAGAGCTATCCCGGATTTATTTATTCGGATTTTTCCACTTATATTTTAATAAACTTTCCCATATGAACAATCACCGATTGCTCACAGGGCTGATCGTCGCGGCCTTGTGTAGCGGTGGGGTGCGTGCTGTCGGTCAGATCAGACAGGTTCTTTCCATCGAAGAGCTGTTTGAGATAGCCGAGGCCAACAGTGCGCAACTACGCCCTTCATTTACCGCTGAAGAGGAAGCGAAGCGCGATATCAGCGTCGCCCGCAGCGGGTGGCTTCCTGACATTGAAGCAAATCTGTCGCTAATCTATATCGGCGACGGATTTACCACCAAGCGAAACTTTTCGGATTATCAAAAAGCGCCTATACCGCATTTCGGAAACACGTTAGGCATCAATGTCACGCAGCCTGTATATACAGGCGGTGCCGTCAGTACCGGAATCGAGCTGGCCGAGCTTAAGTCGACGGCAGCGCGCTATGCCACCGAACTCGAACGGGACAACATCAGATTCCGTCTTGCGGGATTCTATCTTGACATGTACAAGTTCGCGAATCTCCGTACCGTCGTGCAAAACAATATCATGCAGGCCCGAAAGGTCCTTGACGAGATGAACGCGCGTTATGACCAGGGGGTGGCGTTGCAGAATGACATTACACGTTACGAACTGCTCGTGTCCAATCTTGAGCTTCAGCTTGTAAAAATCGACAATACGCTGACAATCCTTAACCGCAATCTCGTCGTTACCGCTGGACTTGACGAGAATACCGAAGTGGTGCCTGACTCTGCCATTCTCGCCAAAGCGTTGCCGGCGGTTGACGAAGATTGGTGGCGACAGTCAGCCGAAGCCGAATCTCCGGCTATCAGACTCGCCCGCTCCGGAGTGGATATAAGCAGGAAAGCGGAGTCCCTCGCGAAGAGTGAGAGATTGCCTAAGATCGGCATTCAGGCCGGATGGAGCATAGACGGCCCTATACTTGTGGAGATGCCGCCGATAAACCGCAATCTAAGCTATTGGTATGCAGGTGTCGGCGTGAGCTACAATCTGTCGTCCTTATGCAAGAGCAACAAGTCTCTGGCGAAAAGCCGTGCGGCCACGCAGACCGCGATCGACAGGCTGGAGGCCACGCGCGAAAACGTGAATCTCGGTGTCAGTGCCGACTATGTCCGCTACATGGAGGCATACGAGGAGCTTAAAACCCAGCAGAAGAGCGTCGAACTTGCCGAGAGCAATTATCGTACCGTTTACACCCGCTACGCCGAAGGGATGGCGCTTATCACCGATATGCTCGATGCCGCCAACTCGAAACTCGACTCGGAACAGATGCTTGTAAACGCGCGCATCAATATAATCTACTGTTATTACAAACTCTTATTCACATCAGGGAAGATATGAACCCTCTTATTCACATCAGGATATGAAACACCGAAGCAAAAAAATAATCTCATATATAGTAACCATTCTTGTAATTGCCGTCGCGGCAATGTGGGTTTGCGGTAAATTCGTACATCTCGGCGATGTGGAGTTTACCGACAACGCGCAGATTAAACAGCAGATAGTGCCTGTAAACAGCAGAGTGCAGGGTTACATAAAAGAAATACGATTCAAAGAGTATGAGCCGGTTAAAAAGGGCGACACTCTTGTAGTCATAGATGATGCCGATATGCGTCTGCGCGTGGCGCAGGCCCGGGCCGATTATCAGAACGCGCTGGCCGGACGTACCGTGGCCGACCATACAGTTGGCGTGGCTTCGGCCAATGTAGCCGTTACCGAGGCCTCCATCGCCGAGGCGAAAGTCGTCATGGAGATGGCCGCCACCGATTTTGAACGCTATAGTAAACTGCTTGAGAAGAATGCGGTTACGCGCCAGCAATACGATGCAGCCAAAACGGATTACGAAGCCAAGAAGGCACGTTATGAGATGTTGTCGCGCCAGCGGTCGGCAACATCCTCGGTAGTGGCCGAGACGCGCCAGAGGATAGCCCAGAACGATGCGGGCATCGAGCTGGCCAAGGCTCTTCTCGAAACGGCGGAACTCAATCTGTCGTATTGCGTCATCGTGGCTCCATGCGACGGCTACACGTCGAGAAAAGAGATTCAGGAAGGACAGCTCGTGCAGCCGGGCCAGACTCTGCTCGATGTGGTCGATTCGGCCGATATATGGGTTACGGCCAATTACAAGGAGACCCAGCTGAAACATATAGAGCCCGGCAGCGAGGTGGTGATAAAGGTAGATGCCGTGCCAGGTGTGGTTTTCAACGGAAAGGTAGAGTCGATATCCAAGGCTACGGGCGCGTCGCTCTCTGTATTGCCTCAGGATAACTCGGCGGGAAATTTTGTCAAAGTGCGTCAGAGGGTACCGGTAAGGATCGTGTTTACGGGCGACAATAAAGAAGCCGAGATGCGGAAACTGCGTGCAGGCATGAATGTGGAATGTGAGGTGAAATACTGATATGGCTGACTGGCACGCTCCGCAAGGTCCTTTCAATATACCTGATGTCCCGGATTATATACCACGTCGGCTTAAACCGTGGTTGTTTATATTTTTCGTCATAATCATTCAATTCTCGGGTGGAGTCTATCTGGCCGCGGCATCCGACATGGTCGGCACGACCGCTCTTATGCAAGAAGATATTCTCATGGCGGGATATGCCTCCCTGATAGGACTTGCGATAAATTTCGCGGTGATGTTCCGCATTAAATTCCGTTTCTCCAACCGTACGCAGTTGCTTTTCGCAGGTATCGTGCTTATTGCGGCCAACTTTATCTGTGCCAACACGGAATCGGTCCCCGTGCTTGTGGCCACTTGCTTCATAGCCGGTTGGTTCAGGATGCAGGCCACGTTCGCCTGTGATTCCACCATCCAGTTATGGTTGACTCCGGTACGCGATATGTCGATATTCTTCTGCTATGTCTATATATTGGTCGACGGTGTTATCCAGCTGAGCGGAATCGCCACCATATATACCGCTTTCTTTGCCCAATGGGAATATATGCAGTGGATAATGGCCGGGATGCTCGCGTTGATGATGCTTATGGTTATGGCATTCGTAAAACCGGTGCGCGCTCCCATGTTCATCCCCCTGTTGGGCATCGACTGGATCGGGGCCATCCTTTGGGCCGGCTTCATGATGTGTTTTACATTCATCTGCGTATATGGCAATTACTATGACTGGTGGGATTCTTTCGAAATCCGGTCCGCGGCGGCTTTGGGGTTGGCGTGCATGATGATAAATCTATGGCGCGCCTCATTCCTGCATCATCCCTACATATCGTTTCTGGCTATGCGTAACAGGAATGTAATCCGTGCCACGGCGGTGTACCTTGTGTTCTTCACGTTGCTCGCAACCGAACATGTGTTCGAGCACTCATACGCGGCCAATATTCTCGGCTTCGATGAAACGAACCTGATAGATTTGAACTGGTATGTTTTAGCCGGGATAATTACGGGATGCGGATTCACATATTTCACGTTCGCCCTACGCAAATGGAGATATAAGACAATGACGGCGATAGGATTTTCGCTTGCGATAGTTTATCTTGCCTATTTCTATTTCTTCATTGACTATGGGGTGGAGAAAGAGATGCTGTTCATACCCCTGTTTTTCAGAGGTGCCGCGGCTGTGATAATATCGATTGTCTTCCTTACATCCATCGTTCAAAGCGGGCTTCCGTTTCAGGTCTTTCCGCAGGCCCTTACCATAAACGGATTTACCGGAGCGGTGATGGGCGCCACTTTCGGCCCGGCGCTCGTAGGCGAATTCCTGAGGCGAGTGATGGCGAAAAACTCCGCTCTTCTCGGCACCGCGATTACAGACTTCAATCCCGATACCGCCCATATGCCGTTGGGTCGGTCATATGGCTTTGTCCAGACTCAGGCCCTTATCGTTTCGATGAAAGAGATATACGGCTGGCTGCTGATTATCGGGATTATCTCATTGATGGTAATTCTGGTAAGTTACGGTCCTTTCAGACCTGCGGCATTCTTCCCGAAATGGAAGACAATACGCCGGACGTTCCGCCATCTTGTCAGGCTTGAGGCCAGGGCTGAGACAATGTAACGCTTTGAGGAAACTGAAATATTTCTTAATTTCGTGGCAGGCTATTATTTAGATAAATAAGCAACTCATGAAACACCGTAGACAACTTTATAAACTCATTGACAGGAATTGCAAAGAGCTACTTGTAAACAGGCTATATGACTGGTATATGCTTGCCATGATTCTCCTGAGCATCGTGCCGTTGATGTTCATAGAAGATTATCCGGTTTTCAAGTACACAGAGCTGATTACGGTCATAGCATTTATTATAGATTATATAATCAGGTGGTCTACGGCCGAACTGCAGTTGAAAAGAGGATGGGTGTCATATCTTATATATCCTTTTACTCCCATGGCTATAATCGACCTGCTGTCGATTCTGCCGGGGCTGAATCTTATAAGTCCTGAGTTCAAGTTGCTGCGACTCACGCGTCTGCTGAAGATAGTGCGTCTGCTTAAGATATTCCGGTATTCCTACAAGATTACCATGTTTCTCACAGTATTGAAAAAGGAGAAGCAGGTTCTTTTGTCGGTACTTATGCTGGCGGTGTTTTATATATTCATAACGGCTCTGGTTATGTTTAACGCCGAGCCGCATGTTAACCCGGAGACAGGCGAAGAGACATTCCGTTCCTTTTTCGATGCTCTATATTGGGCTACGGTAACTCTTACCACAGTGGGTTATGGAGACTTGTGTCCGGTAACTGATGTAGGCAGGGTTGTCTCGATGCTTTCATCGCTATTCGGCGTAGCTATAATCGCCCTTCCTTCCGGTGTCATAACCGCCAGTTATCTGGAAGAACTGAGAGATTACCGCGACAGCCACGCTCATCATCAGAATAGGAATCGCCGCCATACGGGGCCATCGGAACGGTAATATAGCCCCGGCAAAATTAGTATACAATAAAATGAAAGGTGTGCCCGAAGATTCCGGGCACACCTTTCATTTTATTGTATATGTTTATTTATTAGATAGCTACCTTGGTAGTAGTTACCGTGCCGTCGTTGTTGATGGCCTTGACTAGATAGATACCCTTGCCCAGTTCCATTATGGCGCCTTTGTCGGCAGTCGAGAGAACCTTGACACCGTTTACATCGAATACTTCGTAACTTTTCACTTCATTGTTGGCGGAGCCGATGGTGTTCACACCGACCGGTTCGCCCATCTTGAAGTAGTATGCGTAATAGTTCACAGGGGTGTCGAAATCCCAGATATTAAGAGCCCAGCTTACAATCACGCTGAGGTCGCGACTGGCGAGGGGCGCTCCCGAAACAAGCTTCTCTTCAATTACGGTGTTCACATTGCCGTCGGGATCTTCTTCGTAAGTCTCGATATCGTGGGTCATGTTTTCTGTCATCCATTCGCCATACTCGGGCTTGATTCCGTTAATGTAATCGAAGAGGGGTACGAGCTTGCCTTCGCGTTCAATATATCCTTCCATCGGTACAGGATTCATGAATGACCCCATAACACCGGCAGTTATGCTTCCATCAGCGAGTACAGACCATATATGTATGTCTCTGTATTCGTTGTAAATCTTCATTGAGCCGTCAGATAGATTCATACGGCAAGGTTGAGTGTATTCGGTGTAAGGAACCCATGCGAAAGGATCGTCGTTCTCTACTCTCTCCACAATGGTGAATACAGCCTGGGAACCATCGGGTACAAGATTTCCCTGATTGAGGACTAATAATGGGCAATTGGCGATTATTGATTCCAGTGCCATGTAGTAAGCTTCAAGAGCTTCATTGAATTTCATGGCTTCCTCGTTATATTTTTCTGAAGCGGCGTTATATGCGGCCGCACCCTCGGGGCTGATGAAATCTTCCATGTTGGGATATGTGCTGTAATCCCAGTTGCCGCTTTCCTCGCAAGCTTTCTGCCAATCTTCCATGGCTTTATTGTAGGCTGCGAGTTCCTCTGCCGTCATATATTCTTCGAGCGTGGGCATCGGTATGCTGATTTCGTCGGGATAGGGAGGAAGTGTGACTCCCTCGGGGCGGAACAGTTTCTCAAGCGGGAGTTCGTAAGACCAGTTGCCGTCATTGTCCTGCTTGTATACGATGGGTTCGGGATATTGACCTGAATAGTCTACTATCTGGCCGAAGATGGTTTTGCCGTCATCGCTGATGGAGATGGCGGTTATCATCTGCGGAGCCCTGTCGGTGAAGTCGACGGCGGGGCAGGGAAGGCGGTGATAGGATCCGAAGCCGTCGCCCTCTGCATCCCAGTAAACGGGGAGCTGCCTTGTCTCCGTGCTATATCCATCGGCTGATATTTCCGACGAGCCGCAGATTCGCGATCCGTCGGGAGTTATGCCGTTGGCCAGAGTTATACCTAAGGAAGTACCGTAGTCGAGAGCTTTCCATTCGCCGTTCTGCCAATAATAAGGAGTATAGTATATGTCTACGGATCCAAGTATGATACCGGTATCCGATATGCAGTTACCGAGACCGAAGCCGTAAGATGCTTCGGGATTTTCTTCCGTCTCGTTGATATATAGCCAGTTCTCGCCGGTCTGCAGGTCAAATATCTGCAATCCCTCTATCGGAGCGGAGATGAAATAGCGACCATTGGGAGAAATGACCTGGGCAGTGGATTCCTCGATTATGCAGGGACTTTCGAAAGACTCTGCGTACATGCCGGCCACAGTAAGTCCTGCAGCCACTAACAGTAGATTTCTTTTCATGTAATATGATTTAAAAATGATTTTATGTTTCATGATGTCATGCAAGGTAAATGATAAAGCCCATGGACTTCGTATGCAAAGAAAATTCAAAAGTTTTTAATTTCCAAATTTATTTTGAAAAACGATTGCGAAAAACTTTGAAAAGAGTTGAGTATGACTATGCCGCTCATGTAAAAAGTGTACAATGATAAATAGATGTTGTTAAACTATCTTTAGAGTGGCGTGTCATATTTGGTGAATATGCATATTATAATTAATTTTAGGCAGAATTTCGACTGCTTGCATATTCAGGCATTTCCGAATGGGGTGAAGTAGGGTAAATGCTAATAACTTAACAGAGGTTGCGCCGGTCTGTCGGAAACGTCATGCCGGACACCGGAATAACTTAATACTATGTTCAAGAAAATCATTCTTTCCTGCGCAGTCTTGGCCACAGCCCTCTCGGCTACTGCCGCTCTTCCGAGTGTGAATCTTAAGAATCTCGAAGGCAAGACTGTAGACACAGCCGAATTGAGTAATGACGGCAAACCTTTCGTCATATCTTTCTTCGCTCTCTGGTGCAAACCGTGCAACCGCGAGTTGAAGGCTATAAATGAGGTCTATGAAGAATGGCAGGAAGAAACCGGCATGAAGCTTGTGGCTGTAAGTATCGACGAGGCTCAGAACGAACAGAAAGTGAAACCTTTCGTGGAGAGCAAGGGATGGGAATATGAAGTGCTCCTTGACCCCAACAGTGAGTTCAAGCGTCAGATGGGTGTGAACGACATTCCCCACGTATTCGTGATAGATGGCGACGGTAATGTGGTCTGGTCTCATCAGGGTTATGTAGACGGTGGTGAGGAAGATATACTCGAGGCCGTAAAGAAAGTAGTGAAATAAGCAGGGAGCTGTCCCGGTTCCCGTTCCACTGGACGATGGCCTGCAGGGTCGGAATTGCCATGTGCTTCCGGCCTTGAGGCTATAAACATACCAACCTTTCTCATGAAACTGAAAATTACCAGACTTGGCTTCGCAGCCATGGCCTTTGGCGTTTTTACACCTTTCAGCGCGTTAGGTGTGGAGACAGCGGCCGAGATAGAAACGGCGGCCGAAACCGAATCGGATGCCGTGTACACTTCCGAACCTCTCGTAAGACGCCACTCGGACACCTATGTATATGAACCTTCTGTGCCGGGGGAGAAATCGGCATTGCGCAAATGGGGCGAACAGATACGTGTAAAAGGCTCATTGCAGACTGAATTCCTGATTCCATATGACCTTAAAGGTAACCGTACTGACCGCGACAAAGCAACTAAATACGAGAAGGATGTTTTGAACAACACCTACTTCGATCTTACTCTCAACGCCCCATATCTCTCTTTGGGAGGGCGTTTCGAGTGGGCTAAATGGCCTCTCCCCGGATATGAAGATGATTTCAAGGGGTGGGGCGTTCCCTATTTCTGGGCCACGGGGCAGTATAAGGGCGTGCAGCTTACCGCCGGCGATTTCTACGAGCAGTTCGGATCCGGCCTTATTCTGCGCACTTATCAGGAGCGTAGTCTTGGAGTCGACAACGCTATACGAGGCGGTCGGCTGAAAGTAAAAGCCGCTCCCGGAGTGAACTTCACCCTGCTGGGCGGTAAACAGCGCCATTACTGGGAGCATAATCCGGCGTGGCTCTGGGGCGCCGATGCCGAATGGTCGCTCAACGAGTCGTTCAGCAAAGCGTTTGCCGACCCTTACGGTGTTACACTTGGTTTCTCGTATGTGGGCAAGCATGAACCCGATGAAGACTTACGCGTGGGCACACTTCCTTATCGGTTGAATTTCCCCAATGTAATAGCCGCTTTTGACGGTCGCGTGAAGCTGCGTCTGCATGACTTCAATATCCTGGCTGAGTTCGCAACAAAGAACAACGACCCCATAGCCGACAATAATTATACATATCGACGCGGTACCGCCGTGCTTCTGTCGGCAAGTTACGCTTCCAAAGGCTTCAGCGCCTTTGTTCAGGCCAAGCGCAGCGACAACATGAGTTTCCGCTCCAAACGTTCGGTAACCGGCATCTCATCTTTCATTAACCACCTGCCCGCCTTCACAATGACCCAGACCTACGCTCTGGCCGCCATGTACCCGTATGCCACTCAGCCTGACGGTGAATGGGCTTTTCAGGGCGAGGTGCGCTATCTGTTTAAAAAGAAGACCCCGTTAGGTGGTAAGTATGGCACTTCCGTGAGACTTTCCGGCAGCTATATCGCGGCTCTCGACCGTGGAATACCTGTTGTGGACGGTCAGCCTGTTGCTCCGATGATGGGAACCGACGGCTATGGCGCTCCTTTCTGGAAGATGGGCGGTGTTAACTATGCCGATGTCAACTTCGAACTTAACAAGAAACTCAGCCGTAAGTTCCAGTTCACATTCTTCTATCTGTTCCAGCGTTACAATCAGCAGGTGGTGGAAGGACACGGAGGCATGGTTACAGCCAATACTTTCATATTCGAAGGTCAGAACAAACTGGGCAAGAAGACCCAGTTGCGCTACGAAGCCCAGTACCTGCACACAAAACAGGACAACGGCGACTGGGTAGCCGGTCTGGTGGAGCTGTCGCTGGCACCCCACTGGATGTTTACCGTTACCGACACCTGGAACACCGCCAAGGCCGACAACTATTATAATGTGATGGTAACCTATAATTATCGTGCGAACCGTTTTACTCTCGGATATGGCCGCACACGCGCCGGATACAACTGCTCGGGTGGCGTATGCCGTTGGGTGCCTGAAACCAAGGGATTTTCCGTTACCTATAACTACACTTTCTAATCTAAGTATTAAAGAGAAATGAAAAATATAATGACAAACCGACTCCGAATGGCAGGCTCGATGGCGCTCGCAGCCTTAGCTTTGCTCGTATCATCGTGCGATGATGTCAAGGAGTCGGATCGCCTTATAGACTATCCGCTGCCTCCGGCCAGCAAGACACTCCTCATAATGGAGTTCACCGGTCAGAACTGCAGCAACTGTCCCTCCGGTGCCGCTCAGATACACTCTCTGCAGGAGGCTTATCCCGGAGATGTCATAGCTGTCTGCCTTCACCCCGAGGGAGTGCAGTTTACCAATATCGTAGGACGGGAAGACCTTGGTCTGAGAAGCAAGACCGCTACGGAGATTTACCGAAATTATACTCCTGACTCTTTCCCCTGTGCGGTATTCGATGGTGTCAAAACCGATGACTCCCCCTATTTTCTGCAGTGGATCCAGGCCAGCCAACCGTTCCTTGAAGCCGAAACTCCTGTCGTACTCTCGGTCGAGGCTACCTACGATGCGGAACGCAATATCAATGTGCATTGCAAAGCCGATTTTGTACGTGGCGAATACCAGCGTCCCCTAAACATCGCAGTCTGGATTATGGAAAACGGCATAGTCGGGCCACAGATGTCCACTTCCGGTCGTCTGAAAAACTATGTGCACAATCACGTGTTGCGCACTTCCTTCAATGGAGCATGGGGAGAATCGTTAGGCACCTCTTTCAATCTTGACGACGAGAAGGAGTATGCCACCTCGCTCCGGAATGCCGATGAAACATGGAAACTTGAGAACTGCCAGATAGTGGCTTTCCTTGTAGACCCCGATTCAAAATATGTTTTACAATCGGCTATAACAGATCTTGAGGAACAGGATTAATCTAACTTAAATCTATATGAACCGAATTTCACAGACCCTCTCGCTGATAGCGCTGGCAGGATGCATGGCATCCGGGGCTTATGCCACCGATGCCGTGAAATGGGATATCAGACTTGTCGACGACCAGACCGATCATCCTGCAGTGCAGGCTACCGCCACGATAGCGCCGGGCTATCATTTCTATGCGATAGACAACCCCGCCGGAGGCAGTAATCCCGCACAATTCTTTTTTGATCTGTCGGGTTGTACGCTCAACGGCAAAACAACGGCCAATAAAAGCTATACTAAAGAATTCGACGATGTATTCGAGGTTGACCAGCATTTCTACTCAGGCACCGTTACCTTCACCCAAAAACTAAAACCCACTGCCGCTACTTATACGGTTAATGTGGAAATCAAGGGCCAGGCATGCAATGATTCCGGTTGCGTGCAGGTCTTCGGCAGCAAGAAACTTACCGGTAAGGCTCCGGCCGGACTCAAGGAACAGCCCGAAGCCAAAGCCGATGAAACTGTGGCTGAAGATCCGGCCATGGCCCTTGCACAGCAGACCGACTCCCTGCAGGCTTCCGATTCGGCTCTCGTGCCCGGTGCCATTAGCAAAGGTGTTTCCGACCCGAGATGGTGGGATAACGTAGAGGCGGAACTCGACGTGTTCGAAGATAATCCGGAGCAACAAGGCAGGAGCCTTCTGTATATCTTCATAGCCGGATTCATAGGCGGTCTTATCGCGCTTGTGACACCTTGCGTATGGCCTATGATCCCTATGACCGTAAGTTTCTTCCTGAAACAGAACAAGAGCAAGCGTAAATCGGTGGCCGCCGCCGCTACATACGGTGGTTCTATCGTTGTGATATACGTTTTGCTCGGCCTGGCGGTAACGGCTATCTTCGGAGCGTCCGCGCTGAATGAGCTGGCCACTTCGGCATTGTTCAACATAATATTCTTCCTGTTGCTGGTTGTGTTCGCCATTTCGTTCATGGGAGGATTCGAGCTTACTCTTCCTTCATCGTGGACTAACAAGATGGACTCTAAGGTAGACGCCACTACCGGTATGCTCTCTATCTTCTTCATGGCCTTCACATTGGTGCTGGTTTCCTTCTCATGCACGGGTCCGATTATCGGCACTCTGCTTGTAGAGGCAGCCGCTACAAGCAACTTCGTTTCGCCTGCCGTGGGAATGTTCGGTTTCGCTCTGGCGCTCGCGCTTCCCTTCACACTGTTCGCGATGTTCCCCACCATGCTCAAATCAATGCCGAAGAGCGGTGGGTGGATGAACACCGTTAAAGTCGTACTCGGTTTCCTTGAGTTGGCCCTCGCCCTCAAGTTCCTTTCGGTGGCAGACCTCGCATACGGATGGCGTATTCTTGACCGTGAAGTTTTCGTAAGCCTCTGGATAGTTATCTTCGCTCTTCTTGGTGTATATCTGCTTGGCAAGATTACTTTCCCTCACGACGACAAGGTCGAGAAAACAGGTGTTACCCGCTTTATGCTTGCCTGCGTTTCATTCGCATTCGCTGTATACATGCTGCCCGGTCTGTGGGGAGCTCCTCTGAAAGCTATCAGTGCTTTCTCGCCGCCGCTTTCTACCCAGGACTTCTCGCTCTATGAAGGAGACGTGGCCGCTCAGGTCGACGATTTCGAAGAAGGCATGCGTCTGTCGCAGGAACTCGGGAAACCCGTATTGCTTGACTTCTCCGGTTACGGATGTGTGAACTGCCGCAAGATGGAGGCCGCCGTGTGGACCGATCCCGACGTGAAGAAGACCATCGACGAAGATTACATATTGGTAACGCTGATGGTCGATGAGAAAAAAGCTTTGCCTGAACCTATCAAGGTTACTGAGAAAGATGGCACTGAGCGCACTTTGCGTACTTACGGCGACAAGTGGAGTTATCTGCAGCGTTCCAAGTTCGGTGCCAATGCCCAGCCGTTCCATGTGATTGTGGACGGCGCAGGTCATCCTCTGGCTCCCGCGTTCGTATATAAGGAGGATGTGCCCGGTTACAAGGCATTCCTGCAGCAGGGACTCGAACGATATAAGAAATAATAAAACAAACTTTTTTATAGTATCACACCCCGGCTGGCAGTCAGTCGGGGTGTGATGTTCTGAACGGTATGAATAGGATTATTATAGCTATACTCTTTTTTGTCGTAGGAGTCGGAATGGTCATGTCTTATGGACGCATTGAGGATACGGGTTCCGGAATCGGCTCGGAAAGGTATTATCAGCTTGTCGATTCCGCCGACCGGTATCTTGCGCTCGAACAATGGTCTCTTGCCGAAAAAATGCTGAAAAGAGCGCTCAGGGAGGAGCCCGGTAATCCCGGCAATACCTTGCTGTTCTCAAATCTCGGTGTGGCGCAGATGGAACAGGATAAGACAGACGAAGCGTTGCAGAGTTTCTCGTTGGCCCTTACACGCGCGCCCAAAAGCACCGTTATCCTTACCCATCGCTCGCGCGCGTTGCTTGCCCTTGGCCGCAATGATGATGCTCTTCAGGATTTAGGAGCGATATTGGCAATTGACTCGATAAATGAATGGGCGTTGCAGACCCGCGGTCTTATCAGGCTGCAATCTTCCGGGAAAGGGGATGATTGCCGTTTTTCAGATTTTGATGTGCTTGCCCGTAATCATTCTTCCAACCCTTGGGGATGGTTCGGTCTCGGTGTGGAATGCGAGGAAAAAGGGGAAGATTCCATGGCCATTGAATATTATAGGAAAGCCTACACTATGGGGCAGGATGCGGAAATCAGTTTCCGCCTGTCTATGCTGCTTCTCAAACAGGATAATATTCCCGATGCTATGGTATTGCTGAGAGAGGCGCTCAAGGAGAATCCTACAGACGGTAATCTTTATGCCGCTATGGGATGGGCTCATAAGAAATCTTACCAGATGGAAGAGTCCGCGGCCGACCTGAAACTGGCGCGTCAATACGGGGCCTCGCCAGATATCCTGAGATGGATCGAAGGTATAGGGAAAGGTGAGACAAAATAGACGAAACGTATTGTTAAGCTATACAGCGGAATAGAAAAAAAGGTAAAAAAAGATATCTACAACCCTTGGAAAATGGGGTTCGAAAGTGCTAACTTTGTACTCGCTTCGCCGGGCAAAATGCTTGGCTTGAAAAGATAGTCTAAATGGATTTTTTGTCGCAACATATTGAATATCTGCTTCTTCGAAGGGATTGCGTAATCCTTCCGGGGGTCGGTGCGTTCATAGCGACAAACAGAAGTTCCATAATAGACCCGGAGCATGGGCTGATATTGCCTCCATGCCGTGAGATTAGCTTCAATTCTGATGTCAGAGCCGATGACGGCATGTTGGCCCACTCTGTGGCGCGTGCAAAAGGATGCGGTTTTGAAGAAGGGCGCCGAATAGTGGCTTCATGCATGGAGAACATTACCTCGATGCTCGGAGAGAGAGGAATGGTGCACGTCGGCAATGTAGGTTCATTGACCCTCGATGGAGAAGGACGCATGATGTTCACCCCCCGATACCCAGGCGATCGCATGCGAGCTTTGTGGGGCACGAAACCGATATCGTTGCAGCCGGAGCCGGAAGAGGCAGAAGTTGCATCGGAAGAGGCGGTATCTGCATCTGAACGCGACCGTCGCTATTATTATATAAGGTTGCCTAAACGCATGGTGCGTGTGGCAGCTGCGATGGTGGCTACGGTTGTGATATGTCTTTCGGTGCTTTTGCCGGCTGGCAAAAGCATGTTGACTACGCGATATGCGTCTGTAGTTCCCGTTGAATCCATATCAGGAGGTATGGCTGGTCAGAAAAAGAGCGTGGCGTCATCGATTGCCCCGGTTGTATCGGAAGAGGTTCCTATTAAAGCTGACATTCCGATGGAAACGGAAGAGGAAACTTCAGATGCGGTTCCGAATGGCACGGTTGACGACACGGGAATCTATTATCTTGTGGTAGGAACATTCGCAACGGAAAACGGTGCCCGCAAATTTATTGAGAATTGCAGTGACGACACCCTTGAGCTGTGCGGTAGCCGTACCGGTATCTGGCGGGTTGCGGCAGGAAAGTCTTCCGACCGTGGTCAGCTTCAGAGCATGATGAACGCCAAAGGCTTTTTGGACCGCTATCCGGGCAGTTGGATTTGGGAAAGGCGTTGAACTTTCCCGGATATGCCTGAAAATGTAATCTTGCATTCCTCGTTCAAAAGTTGAGAAATAGGCAGTTAAGGAATTTGATAAAATTTTTTCAAAAAATAATGCCAAAAAAATTTGGTGAAAATACAAAAAGGTTGTAACTTTGCAGAGCAAAAGGGAAAACGAGAGCGTTTTCTTAGCAAAAATAAAGTAAATGCGAAATGGCTTAGCTGTTTAGGCATAAATGCGAAAATAGCTCAGTTGGTAGAGCACGACCTTGCCAAGGTCGGGGTCGCGGG
>ERZ836877.3099-NODE-3099-length-19560-cov-6.367906_pt1 | contig 19560 bp, 17 predicted proteins | sample MGYA00519469_ERZ836877 | MGnify/ENA primary metagenome ERZ836877 (study PRJEB31850, sample SAMEA3708809) | human gut metagenome | biome: human gut; feature: human-associated habitat; material: faeces | place: China | collected 2014 ... | reverse complement strand
TCCGCGATGGATACGAGGACCGCATGCTCTGCGGCGGCAGCGAAAGCTGCATCAGCCCGCTGGGCGTGGGCGGCTTTGCCAGCATGAAAGCCCTTTGCACGGCGGACGACCCGGCCCGGGCCTCGATCCCTTTTGATGCCCGCCGCAGCGGCTTTGTGATGGGCGAGGGCAGCGGCGTACTGCTGCTGGAAGAACTCGAGGCCGCCAAAGCGCGCGGTGCCAAAATTTATGCCGAGGTCGTGGGCTATGGCGCTAACTGCGACGCCTACCACTTTACCGCCCCGGCACCGGGCGGCGCAGGCGGTGCGGCCTGTATGCGGCTGGCGCTGGCCGACGGCGGGGTAGTGCCTGAACAGATCGGCTACATCAACGCCCACGGGACGTCCACCCACCTGAATGACAGCTGCGAGACAACTGCCATCAAAACGGTGTTCGGCGGCCATGCGTACAAGCTGGCCGTGTCTTCTACCAAGTCGATGACCGGCCATCTGCTGGGCGGTGCAGGCGGGGTAGAGGGCGTATTTACCGCGCTGGCTCTGCACGATGCCTTTTTGCCCGCCACCGTCAATTTGCAGGAGCCGGATCCGGAGCTGGATCTGGACTATATCCCCAACCATGGGCGCGCGGCGCAGGTGGAGTATGCCATGAGCGATAGTCTGGGCTTTGGCGGCCATAACGCCTGCGTGGTATTCAAACGCTGGGAGGGATGAGGATGAACTATACGCCAAATGAGCCGCCCCGAGCCATGAGCGCGGCAGAGATCGAAGAGATCCTGCCGCACCGTTACCCGTTTGCTTTGGTGGATAAGATCCTGGACTACACCCCCGGCCAATGGGCGCGGGGCGTCAAATGCGTGACCCGCACAGAACCGTTTTTTCAGGGGCATTTTCCCGGCCACCCGGTCATGCCTGGCGTGCTGATTCTAGAGGCGCTTGCCCAAACCGGCGCGGTGGCCGCATTAAGCCTGTCGGAAAACCGTGGAAAGCTCGCCTTGTTCGGCGGTGTGAAAAACGCCCGCTTTCGCCGTCAGGTCGTGCCCGGCGATGTCCTGACTTTGGAATGTGAACTGGTAGAACAGCATGGTCCGGTAGGCATCGGTAAGGCTACCGCCTGGGTGGACGGCGTGCGCGCGGCCAACGCCGAACTAACGTTTGTTCTCGCGGATGCCTGAGGGCTGGTTTTGCATGGCGGATTGTGCTATAATAAAGCCATTAACCTACAGGGGGATTCTCGCCATGCTGGACCAGACATTCGGACAGGTATATACCAAATTCAAGCTGCATTTCTATAAGCAGATCTTCAGCCGATTCGAGGACCGCGAAGCTACGCTGACGACTGTAGAATCTTTCTGCATGGAAGTTATCATGGCATTGGGCGAACCTACGATCGCGCAGTTCAGCCACATGATGAACCTTTCCACCCCCAACGCTGCCTATAAGATCAACTCGCTGGTTAAAAAAGGCTATGTCGAGCGCATCCGGTCTACTACCGACAAACGCGAATACCGTCTGCGCCCAACCCAAAAGTACATTGATTACTACAACATCAGCTATTCCTACCTGCACCTGGTCATGGAGCGCGCTAAACAGCGCTTCAGCCCCGATGACCTGGCTAAACTGGAAGAAATGCTGCAAGTCGTCTCCGACGAGCTGATGCCGGAGATCCAGCTGCCCAAATAAAACTTTGAACCGCACGATCTCTCTACGATCCAACAATAACATAAACCCGCCCCGTTTGGCTTTGGTAGGCCAGGACAGGGGCGGGTTTATATTATTTATGTATGCTATTACTTTTTCTGCTCAATCGTATCGTCAGTCTCCGATGGCGCAGGGGCATCACCAAACACAACCCTCATATCCGGCGGTGGCGGTACCTGGTCGGCCATGACCTGCAATACTTTCGAGGACGATTTGTGCATCTCGTCCAGAAAGTGGTTCAGCTGCTCCGGGTCGCCGTTGCGGTTTTCCTGGATGAGCTGGGCCAGCGAATACATGCAGGCGGCCGGATTGCGCAGGTCGTGGACCATGTCGTGCCACAGTGCCTCCTGCTTGCGAACCTCATGCTCCACATTTTGGCGGAGTGCGTCCATCTTTTGCTGCAAGGTGCGCAGGCGCATGGTCTGCAGCTCGGCGGCAGCTAGAGACGCGACACAGAGAACAACCAACACAACAATTAACATAGATACTCCTCCAAACAATAAAATTTTTATACTATCCCAATGAAGGGGGGAAGCAACAAATTGTAAGATGTCGGAAAATCTGTGAAAAAGGCTCTTACAGCAAACAAGGTTACACAGCAAAATAAAATGTATGCAAGAAACACTGTTATTTGAAATTTAATATACAATATGCGCCGCAAAAGGGCAAGCACTTTTTGTCGAGTTTTAAAAATTCATAAGCTACTTGATAGAAATATCGCTGTTTTGCTACAAGAGTGATACAAAAAAGAGCCGCAGCCCCATTAAAAATCAACAAAACAGAACTGTTGCCCTGCTTTTACACAGCATGCAGCCGTGCTATAATAGAAAATACACTTTAAAAAGGCAAAGCGCTCTGTGATTCGGCGCGCTTTGCGCAAAAAGATGCTGATGCGGCAAAAGCTGAATGTGTGGCGTAGGAAAGTCATTTTACTAGAGGATGGGGGAAATCCTTGGATTTTTCTGTTTCATGGGTGCTTTCTATCAAAGGTAACTTACGGTCTCAGTGAGCGCTTTGCGGGAACTGTGGTTCGGCAGGGGCTTGCCATCCTCAGCGGCATGACCCAAGTCCAGCAGCATCAGTACTTCCTCATTCTCCGGCAGGCCCAGCGCTTTGGCGGCAGCTTCGGGGTCGAAGAAGTTGATCCAGCAGCTATCTACCGCGGCATTGGTGGCGGCCAGCATCAGGTGGGTAGCCACGATGGCGGCATCCTCAGCGCCGGAACTGTGCTTGCCGCCGGGGTAGGTGAACACGCTGTCCTTGTTAAAGGCCACTACCAGCACCGTGGGTGCGCCATAGCGGCAGGGAGTGAGCTTGTCAATTTTGGCCAGCCCCTCGGCGGACTGGACAACATAAATATGCTGCTCCTGCAGGTTCTTGGCGGTGGGGGCCAGGCGGCCAGCCTCCAGAATGCTGCTCAGTTGCTCTGCTGTGACAGGCTTGCCATCGTACTTCTTGCAAGAATAGCGGTCTTTGATCACCTGTGCAAAATCCATGGTAGAATTCCTCCTTACATTTTTGCGGACATTCCATACCGTAAGTATATACTTTTTGCCGCAAAATTTCCAGCCCTCTATGGGCTATGCCCGCTGTGTATGCAGAAACCTGTTCTCCACTCCGGTTTTATAAAAGATCAAACAGCGAAAGCTGATTCTCCACCCAGCTTTCTTGCTGAGCTTGGTGGATGACATCGCCCGGCAGGCTGTGCCCTATTAAAAAAGGGGACTGCGGGTCATGCTGCCGCATATTCTGCGTCACTAGCTCCTTGCTGTAGTTGGCGTAGCAGTAGCGGCACAGGTGGCCACAGGTGTTGTATGCGCCGATGTCGGCGGTCATAAAGCAGGCGCACTCTTTGCGGGAGGTTTTACCCGGTGGTAGGTGCAGGCGACGATGCAGTGCGGTTTCAAAAATATGCTGGGTCATGCAGCCGCTGCAATCCGCGCCATAAGGGGCCAGTTCGTCTCCCTCGGCACAGGGACGTATCGTAAGGCCGTACTGCCGCCCAATCTCCACAAAAGCCTTGCCCAGCGTGAGCCGGTCGGCACGGGAGACACCCTGCACCTGCGGAAAATTGCGCCGCACTTTCTCGTACAGATCAATAAAGCTGATAACGCAGGTGTGGGTGTGTCCGGCCAGCACTGCTGCCATGCGGGTGAACTCCTGAATGTGGCGTTCAACCGTATAGGTGTCGGAAAGAAAAATCGGGTCATACCGCCAGCCGATGCTGTCCGGGCCGACAATCTCGGATAAGGCAACAAAATCACACAGTACGGTCTTTTTCGGCGGCACATGCGGCTCAATCTCAGGCCCATAGGGTGTGATGGTGACGAACCAGTACTGTCCATAGGAACGCAGCAGATCCATCTTCTGCAGCATCGGCGCGGGATTTTTGGTGCAGAAGCCGATCAAATCCACCATGTCCGGGTTCAGCTCGTACCGCGTCACAGCCTGGGGGTTGTAGGGGTTGCGTACCAGCACATACCCGGCCCGCAGCCGGTTGGCAAACCACTCACTGTAAAATGCCGGGATATCCGTGCGAAACCCTGTCTGCAAAATCATCCCAACACCCCCCTGTGGTTCTCCCAACCCCAGTAAAAATCAAAACCGCAGCCGCATCTGATACCAGACCACATTTCCGTGGGTAGAACCGGAAACGCCCTCGCTCACAAAACCAAACTTGGCGTAATAGTGTACCAGTTTGTCTTTGCAGGTGAGCACAAGGCCTTTTCTCCCTTGCGCTTTCGCTTCGCAGATGACATGGTTCAGCAAGGCAGCTGCACAGCCGCGGCAGCGATATTCCGGGATGGTATCTACACCAAAAATCATCTGCCACGCACCGTTTTCGTTGTGTAGAGAAGCATCCTCATACATCTCATCCCGGAGGTCAGGTTCATCTGTGACCATGCCGTTGACAAAGCCGATCATTCGGTCGCCATCCAGCTGCACCCAGAAGTGATTGGGATAAAACGCCAATCTGCCGGATAGACTGGCTTCGGTGGCGGCTTCCGCAGCAGGGAAGCATTCTGCCTCAATATTTACGATTCCCTGCAAGTCTGCGGGAACAGCAGTCCGAATCTGCATCCTGTTCAAACTCCTTTCTCAATCCACAAGAGTGGTCTCACCCTGAAATACCTCAACTGCCGGGCCGGTCATGAAGGTGTGTCCTGTGGTGTCGTCGATCTCAATGCGCAGGGCACCGCCGTCCATCTGCACTTCCACAGAAGCGTCTGTCAGGCCACGCGCATGGCTGGCAACAACGCTTGCCACGGCTCCGGTCCCACAGGCCAGAGTGATTCCGCTGCCGCGCTCCCAGACACGCATCCGCAGATGAGTACGGTCAAGGATCTGCACAAATTCGCTGTTGACGCGATTCGGAAAGCGGGCGGCATGCTCGAACAGGACGCCAATCTTCTCCAGCGGCACCTCCTCACAGTTAGGCACCAGATACACGGCGTGGGGGCTGCCGACATCCACGGCGGAAAATTCCCACTCGCTCCCGACTACTGTGATTTTTTCCGGCTGCGGGGATTCCAGCACCGGCACGCCCATGTCCACCCGGATTTTGGCGGCCTTGTCGTTTTCGGGGGTGATTTGCAGCGTCTTGATACCGTCCAGCGTCTCCACCGTGATTTCCGCCTTGACGGCCCGCCCGTGGTCATACATATATTTGCCGACGCAGCGGATACCGTTGCCGCACATCCGCCCCTCGGTGCCGTCGGCGTTGAACATCCGCATACGGCAGTCGGCTTTTGCCGACGGCTCGATTAAAATCAGGCCATCTGCCCCTACGCCGAAATGCGCCGGGCTCAACAGCTGCGCGGTGCGGCTGGGGTCTGTGACCGTCTCCGCAAAGCAGTCCACGAAGATATAGTCATTGCCCAGACCATGCATTTTGGTAAATTTCATAATGACACCTCACGGCTTCTGCATCATGATCTTGACGATCTCCTTATCGGTCTCCCGCATGCCGTCGTGGCCCAGCATACCGATGTTGCGGATGGTGTTCTCCACGCCCTTGCTGACGATGCCGTCGCCGCCGCGGAACTGCTGGCCGTTCTGGTACATGTGGTAGCCCAGAATCCCAGCCTCGACGCTGGAGGCAATCTTGGCCGCGCAGCTGGGCTTGGCGCCGTCGCAGATGATACCCGACACGATGGCCAGCGCGTTGACGAGGGTGTGGGAGACAGCTTTCAGATCCGCCCCCTGTAAGTAAGCAATGGCACACCCGGCGGCACACCCGGCGCTGACCGCACCGCAGTAGGCGGACAGACGTCCAATACCCGTCTTTTCATGGATGGCGATCAGGTTCGAAAGCACCAGCGCGCGGTACAGCCTCTCTTTGGGGCAGGCCAGCGCCTTGGCGTACTCAATGACCGGGACCGACACCGTAATGCCCTGGTTGCCGCTGCCGGAGTTGATGACGACGGGCAGCTCACAGCCGCTCATGCGCGCGTCGGAACCCGCCGCAGCCTTGGCAATAGCGCGGTTGCGCACATCGTTGCCGTAAAATTTCAGGTAGGTGGAGCCGACATTTGCGCCGTAGTCCCCCAGCAGCCCTTCCTCGGAAATCTGGGTGTTGTACAAAATCTGGGTGTCCAGCAGCGGGCGCACATCGTCCAGGTCGCAGGTCTCGGCAAAGTCGTAGATATTGGCAATCGTCAGCAGGCTGCGGTCCGTCAGGCCGCTTTCCGCCTCCGTATTGCAGGCGGCCGAGGTCTGCCTAGCCGTGTTGTCCAGCAGAACCTCATCATTTTTCTTGATGTAGACAATGTTGGTGTGGTACTGGCTGATGCGGACGACAGCAGAATCCGTGCCGCAGTACAGGGCGATGATAATATCAAAGATAATGCCGTTGTCTATGGCCTCCACCGAGATGGGAACATTGGACAGGAAACGCCGCATGGCAGCTTTCTGGTTTGCTGTGACCTCTGAGATGACTTCCAGCTCTTTGGTAGCATTTCCACCGAGGATGCCTGCCACGGCGGCAGCCTCGATGCCTTTCATTCCGTCCGTATTGGGCACGACAACGCTCTTGACGTTTTTGATGATGTTGTTGCTGACGCAGATTTTCACGAGGTCCGGCTCACAGCCCAGCACCTCGCGGGCCTTGGCCGCAGCGTAGGCGATGGCAATGGGCTCGGTGCAGCCCATTGCAGGGATAAGTTCTTCTTTCAGGGTCTGAACATAAGTCTTATAAATCTTTCCGCTCTTATCCATAGGGCTTTTCTCCTTACTCCATCTTTTGGTCTCTGAGAATGTCCGCAATGGTCTTTTCGGTGCTACCATGCCGGGAAAGGCGATGCGGCCCATGTTGCGCATAGTTTCCTCCGGCGTCGCGTCGGTGATCCTATGTACATTATATATGAAAACGTCCTGCATTGCCACACCTACAGCCTGCCAAGCTGCATCAACGGCCACAACACCCTTCATCGTGCGGCCATGTTTGCCGCCGTTGCAGATCATGCCGGTGATGCTCATAGCGGGGTCCGGCAGGCCGATCACGCGAGCTTCGATGGCGGCATTGCAGAGCAGAAAAAACGTCTTTTGCTCGTCGTCCGAGATGATTTTGCCGCCGTTTTTCGCCAGCAGATAGCGGGCGTAGGTGGTCTTGGAACTTTCCAGTCCTGCCTTGCAAAGGGTGTAGTTCAGCTTGAACGCCTCGCGGCATAGCCAGTGCCCAGATGCCCAAAGCTGCTGCTGCCGCTGCCGGTGACTGGCAGACTTGCGAAAATCAAGTGCGAAAAATCGTGGAATAGGTGCAAAGTGTAAAACCATCGCTATAAGGGAAAAACTACAGGAAACTGCCGCTTTGCTTCAAACAATTCTTAAAATAATGAACTGCTATCGTGCGGTTGCATTGCAACATAGCGGAAAGGGCTGTTGCACAGCGGAAAGAACCAAGTGCAACGGCCTTTTTTATGTATACGATACAGATTTGAAGTAAAGTCAAAATAAATCCAACATACTGTCAAGATAGATTTCTTCCCGCACACGCAGCTGGTATTCGGGTTTGGTGAGGTAGTAGAGCAAAAATTCCAGCACGATGGCGCTGCCAAGGCCGCGGCCTTCGATTTTGAAATTGGTGAAGCCCTGGGGAAGATAGCGCGTCAGGATGTCCTCGGTACTGATAAAACTGGGGCTTTCCATAGCGCGGGAAAAGCGGTAGCCCTGCGCAGCATCAGGGGCGGTGCAGCGGTGTTCAGGGGTGTCCAAGCCTAAGTTGCGGCGGCTGACGGCTTCGTAGCAGACTTTGCGGTCGCGGCAGCCGACCCAGCAGCACTCGTTGCAGAGAAATTCCAGCTTGTCCCGCTGGTCTTGGGGCAGGGTGGCGAGCCGGTCAAAGGCTTTATTCAGGCGGAAATCCGGCACCACATAGCGGAAATCCTCCCGCGCGGTTTCCTGTGCCAACTGCGAAAACTCCGTAAGCACCTTGGTGGTCGACGACACAAAATAGAAACTGGGGTACGTTCGTTTTAAATAGTCCAGCAGCAGTTCTGAGTGGACAATGACGCCGCTTTGTGGTGTGTCGCATGCGGCAAATAACCGGCAAAGTTTATTGCAGGTTGGGTCGGACAGATGTTCCGGCTGCAGTAGAGAGTTGCTGAACGTCAACCTGGCCGAGATGCCGTATTCCTGTGCCAGTGCCAGCGCATCCCGCGGGCGGACATCCCCGCCGCCGACACGTCCGCCGTCCCACAGGCAATCGGCCGGCGCACCGTAAAGCGAGGCAATATCGCACCAGGGGTAAAACCAATCGCGATGTGTACAGTACAGTGGTAGAAACACGCGGTACAACTCGTAAAATTCAAACAACCCCGGCAGATGATACTGCGCGATACGATCCATGGCTCAGCCTCCTCTCTTTTTGAAATATTATAACAGGAGACGGAATACTTTGCAATTCTGGGGCAAATGGCAGGAAACAAGAGATCCGACGCTTCACACAGGCGGGTACGCCTGCCCAGTTAAGAATCAGCTGTCCTTCCTATAAAAATCATTGTATTTGTAAGTGAAACACCTGCGCAAACCAAACTTTCGTAAGAATTGCCCAAAAAGCCTTGCACTTTTTGCATAGTCTGCTATAATGGCACTATCATCACAGAACACGAACGGGACAAAGGGGTCGCGTACTTGCAAAAGTACAGCGGCCCCTTTCCGTTACGCACAAAGGCGTGCAGCACTTTACATCGGTGCCGCGCGCCTTTTGTTTTGGATGGTGGGAGAGTTCCCTGTAGAACAGGAAAAGAACAGAAAGAGAGGGGCACACAATGAAAAAGCGTAATCGAGTTCTTGCACTTACTATGGCAGCTGCCATGTCGGCCAGCCTGTTAGCAGGCTGCGGTTCCAGCACCCAGCAGGATGGGGCGGCTGCTTCCAGTGAGGCCTCGGCCAGCACCACCGCCGCAGCGGATGGCGAGGAAGATAACATCATTCGTGTGGGCGTTGTCTGCTCCATGACCGGCGGCTCCGCCATCTACGGTGAGGGCGCACAGAACGCCATTGATATGGCCGTTGAGGAGATCAACGGCGGGGACTCCGGCTATAAGATCGAAATCGTCAACGGCGGTAAGGTCGCTGACGATGCCAAGGACGCCAAGCAGGCGATGAATGCCTACAACAAGGTCATGGCGGATTCGCCCGAGGCCATCGTTGGCAGCTTCTTCTCCTCGGTCACGCTGCCCATGGCAGAGCAGGCCTCCAAGGACGGTATGCTGCTTCTGGCGACCGGCGCAACCAACGCCGATGTCACCTTAAAAGGCGACACCATCTTCCGCAACTGCTTCATCGACCCGTATCAGGGCAAGATGGCGGCGCTGTTTGCCAAGGATAAGGGCTTTACCAAGGTGGCCGTCATCTACGCCAAGGACGATGACTACTCCAACGGCCTGAAGGATGCATTTATTGAAAACTGCGAGTCCAACGGCATTGAAGTTGCCTACACCGGTGAGTGCATGACCACCGACACCGATTATTCTTCGCAGGCGGCACAGGCCGTGGCCAGCGGTGCAGAGCTTTTGTATTATCCCTGCTTCCTCGACACCGTTCCGCTGCTGGTTGGTGCAGCCCGCAATGCAGGCTTCACCGGTGCCATCATGGGCGGTGACGGCTGGGATGGTTCCGACACGACCGGTCTTGCCGCACAGTTTGAGGATTGCTACTTTACGAACCACTACTCCAGCGAGGATACAGCCCCGGCTGTCCAGAACTTCGTGCAGAAGTACACGGAAAAGTACGGCACCGAAAGCCTGAACGCCTGTGCAGCGCTGTATTATGACGCTATGTACATGCTGGTGCAGGCCGCCGAGAATGCAGGCGGCACCGACACGGCCAGCCTTGTCAAGGGCATGACCGGCATGAGCTTTACCGGTGTCGGCGGTGACATCACGCTGGACGAGAACGGCGACGCTATCAAGAGCATTGCCGTCAACACCTTCGTGGACGGCGCGGTCAAGTGGACCGAAACGCTTGGCTCGGACGGCGCGGTCGTTTCCAAGGCAGACTAAAAGAGAATATATCGCACCTCGGCGGGGGAAAACCACCCCCGCCCCTGTGTGTTTAGAAAAGGGGAATGGACCACAATGACTTTCTCACTGTTTTTTCAAAGTTTGATAAACGGTCTGAACCAGGGCGCGATCTACGCGCTGATTGCCCTGGGCTACACAATGGTTTACGGCATTATCCGCATGATCAACTTCGCCCATGGTGATTTTATCATGATCGGTGCCTACACACTGTTTTATACCGTCCCGCTTATGGTCAACGCGGGTATGCCCGCCTGGCTGGCAGTCATCATCGCTATTGCGGTCTGTGCCGTGGTCGGCGTGCTGGTCGAGATTTTGGCTTACCGCCCGGTGCGCAAGGCCGGCCCTATGTCCGCCCTGATTACGGCCCTGGCCATGAGCATCTTTTTGGAAAACCTGGCCATGGTGCTGTTCGGCGCCAAGCCCCATAACGTGCAGGCCATCTTCAGCCTGCCCACCATCACGGTCGGCACTGTGGCGCTGCCGTTGAACGTGCTGCTCACCATCGCCATCGGCCTGGGCATCATGATCGCCTTGCAGCTTTTTGTTAAGAAAACCAAGCTCGGCAAAGCGATGCGCGCCGTGCCTCAGGATAAGGACGCGTCCACTCTCGTGGGCATCAACGTCAACAAGATCATCACCACAACGTTTGCCATCGGTTCCGGTATGGCAGCGGTGGCGGCGCTTATGTACTGCGCCACCTATCCCCGCGTCACCAACGATATGGGTTCGATGATGGGCATGAAAGCCTTCATTGCAGCCGTCCTCGGCGGCATCGGCATCATCCCCGGTGCGATGCTGGGCGGTATCCTGATTGGTCTGATTGAGATTTTTGTCAAGCTGTTTGCCCCCGGTTGGTACGAGGCTGTGACCTACGGGACCCTGATCGTCATCCTGCTGGTCAAACCTTCCGGCATCCTGGGCAAGAACGTCGGCGAGAAAGTGTAAGGGAGCGTGAACAAAATGACGAAACGACGGCTGGCCTCCTATGGCCTGAACTTGGTTGGCGCCGCGCTGCTGTATGCGCTGATCACGCTGGCATTTACCTTTAACGCTTTTGGCAAAAGCACTACCTACATCCAGGGCATCTGCACCACTGCCTGCTATACCATTATCATGGTCACGTCGTTGAACCTGGTGGTTGGCTTTATGGGCGAGTTCTCGATGGGTCACGCGGGCTTTGTCTCGGTGGGGGCCTATGTTTCCGCTATCGTTTCCGGTGCGTTGGCCGGGCATGGCCTGTCGGACTTGGCGTTGCTGCTGGTTGCTATTTTGGCGGGCGGCCTGGCCGCCGGCATCATGGGCGTGGCCGTCGGCATCCCGGCGCTGCGCCTGCGGGGCGACTACCTCGCCATCGTCACAATGGCTTTTGCCGAGATCATCCGCGTCTGCTTCTGCAACTTTTCCATCACCGGCGGCGGCAAAACGATGAGCGGCATCCTCAAGCTTTCTACCTTTGACCGTGCGTTCTGGATCATGGTCGTCTGCGTGACCGTCATGTTCCTGTTTGTACGCAGCCGCTTCGGCCGCACCGTGCAGGCCATCCGCGAGGATTATATCGCGGCTTCGGCCTCCGGTATCAACGTCACCTATTATAAGGTTCTTACCTTCGCCATTTCGGCTTTCTTCGCAGGCATTGGCGGTGGCGTTTACGCCCATTACATGACCGCCATGATCCCCACCAACTTCAACTTTAACTATTCGGCAGAGCTGCTCTCCGAGGTCATCATCGGCGGCACCGGCTCGCTGACTGGCTCCATCATCGGCGCGGCGTTCCTGTCCAGCCTGCCGGAGCTGATGCGTGATTTCTCCACTTACCGCATGCTGGCCTACTCGATCGTGCTGGTGCTGGTCATGCTCTTCCGTCCCGGCGGTATCTTTGGCCGGTGGGAGTTCAGCCTGAACCGCCTGCTGGACGGTATCCGTCACCCCAAAGAAAAAGCTGCGAAAGGAGCGTGACCCTCTATGGCAGCACCCGTATTGAAAGCGCAACACCTGGGCATCCAGTTCGGCGGCTTAAAAGCCGTGGATGATTTTAATATGGAAATCGGAGAGTCCGAGCTGGTCGGGCTTATCGGCCCCAACGGCGCCGGCAAGACTACCGTGTTCAACCTTATTACCGGCGTCTATAAGCCTACCGAGGGCTCGTTCTACCTTTGCGGCGAGCGGATGGACGGCAAAAAGACCTACCAGATCGTCCACGCAGGCATTGCCCGCACCTTCCAGAACATTCGCCTGTTCAAAAAAATGACGGTCATCGAGAATGTCAAGACCGCCATGCAGGCCCACACCACTTACAGCCTGACCGATGCCATCTTCCGCACCAAAAAGTACTGGCAGCAGGAGGCCGAGATCACCGAGCGGGCCAAAGAACTGCTCAAAGTTGTCCACCTTTCCGGCAAGGAAGACCTGGAGGCCGACAACCTGCCCTATGGTGAGCAGCGCCGCCTGGAGATCGCCCGTGCGCTGGCCACCGATATGAAGCTGCTGCTCCTCGATGAACCGGCGGCGGGCATGAACCCCACCGAGACCGAGGAACTGCTGGAGATCATCAACTACATCCGCAATGAATTTAAAGTGTCCGTCCTGCTGATCGAGCATGATATGAGCCTGGTCATGAAGATCTGTGAGCGCATCCAAGTGCTGGATTTCGGCACCACCATCGCCTCCGGCACACCGGAGCAGATCGCCAACGACCCCCATGTCATCGAGGCTTATCTGGGCAAGGACGAGCCGGAGGAGGCCGCCAATGCTTGAGATCAAAGACCTGCATGTCAACTACGGTGCCGTCCACGCGCTGAACGGCGTATCCATGACGGTAAACGACGGCGAGATCGTCTCCCTCATCGGTGCCAACGGCGCGGGCAAAACCACCACGCTGCGCACCATCACCGGGCTGGAAAAGGCCGCCAGCGGGTCCATCACCTTTGATGGCCACGACCTGCGCAAGACCGAACCCAGCAAGATCATTACGCTAAAGCTGGCGCATGTGCCGGAAGGACGGCACATCTTCCCCCAGATGACGGTGGAAGAGAACCTGGAGATGGGAGCTTTCACGGATCCTGCCGATATGGCCAAAACGATGGCCGATGTCTACGAGCGGTTCCCCCGCTTGAAAGAGCGCAAACGCCAGCTGGCAGGCACCCTTTCCGGCGGTGAGCAGCAGATGCTGGCCGTGGGCCGCGCCCTGATGGGAAAGCCCAAGATGATTCTGATGGATGAGCCGTCTATGGGCCTGTCCCCGCTGCTTGTCAAGGAGATTTTCGAGATCATCAAGGAAGTCAACAAACAGGGCATCACGATCCTGTTGGTGGAGCAGAACGCTAAAATGGCGCTGGCCATCTCGGACCGCGCCTACGTGTTGGAGACCGGCACCATCACCATCGAAGGCGACGCCCAGCAACTGCTGAATGATCCCCGTGTGAAAAAGGCCTACCTGGGCCAGTAAAGGAGGGCACGCCATGTATCCGAATTATCCCTACTTCGCCGTGGCCATCACCCGCACCTGCGGGTCGGGCGGCGGCAGTTACATCGGCAAAAAGCTGGCAAAGGATTTTGACATTGATCTCTACGACCGCAAGCTGCTGCGCCTGGCAGCCGAGGACAGCGGCATCAACGAAAAGATCTTTGCCGCCGCCGATGAAAACACCAGGAAAACGCTACTCTACCGTGTATCCCAGCATGTCTACGACGGCAGCTTTATCCCACCGGAGAGCGGCAACTTCATCAGCGACCAAAACCTGTTCAACTACCAGGCCAAGGTCCTGCAGGAACTGCTGAACGAGGAAAGCTATATCTGTGTAGGCCGCGCGGCAGACTTTGTACTGAAGGATAAGCCCAATGTCCTCACCGTCTACATCGATGCCCCTTACGAGGACCGCATCGACCGGGAGATGAAGCGCCAGGGCATCGGTCGCAGCCAGGCCATCCGCTACATCGACAAGTTGGACCACTACCGGGAGAGCTACTACAAATATCACACCGGCCGCCAGTGGAAGCGGGTAGAAAACTACGACCTCTGCCTGGACAGCGCCGCCATTGGGCTGGACAACTGCGTAGAGGTCATCAAAAAAGTCATCGAGCTGAAATTTGGGGTGAAATGCCCGCAGTAAAACTTGGGAAAACGCCCGCTATCATAAAACAGGGGAGGAAAGAGTTATGGAAGCACTTGCATATTACGATGGAAAGATCGGCGCGCCGGAAGAATTGATGGTCCCATTCAACGACCGCGTACATTTCTTTGGCGATGGCGTCTATGATGCCACCGTCGGTGCCAATGGCAAGGTATACCTGATGCAGGACCACCTCGACCGCTTCTACACCAGTGCCAAGGCGCTGGATATTCACATCCCGATGCCGAAAGAGGAACTGGGCAAGCTGCTGACCGACCTGCTGGCCAAGGTGGATGGCACCACCCACTTCGTCTACTGGCAGGTCACCCGCGGCGTTGAGACCCGCAACCACGTCTACGCCGAGGATCTGCCAGGCAAGCTGTGGGTGTCCATCCGACCCAACCACCTGAACGATCCCGATGTGCCCATCAAGCTGGACACCGCCGAAGACACCCGCTTTTATCACTGCAACATCAAAACGCTGAACCTGCTGCCCAGCGTAGTTGCCGCCCAGCACGCCAAGCGCATCGGCGTACAGGAGACCGTGTTCCATCGTGGCGACATCGTGACTGAGTGCGCTCACTCCAATGTGTCTATCCTGAGAGATGGTGTCTTCTACTCCCACCCCAACGATGAGTTCATCCTGCGGGGCATCGCCAAGACCCACATGATCCAGGCCTGCTACCGGCTGGGCATCACGGTCATGGAAAAGTGCTTTACGTTGGATGATTTGAAAAACGCCGATGAAATTATCGTGACCTCCTCCTCCAACTTCTGCCTGCATGCCTGCGAGGTGGATGGTCAGCCTGCAGGTGGCAAGGACCCCGCCATGCTCAAGGCCATCCAGGACGAGGTGCTGCGCGAGTACTTTACCTACACCGGGAAAACCACCGTGGTAGATTGAACAGGGGGTGGACCGCATGACCCGCGATGAACTGGAAAAACGCAACGTAGGCGAAAACCTCGATGCGCTGATGAACCTCGACCCCCGCGGCTACGGTGTCTGCCGCATTTTGTATGCAGGCAGCCGCGCCTTTACTGGCGAGCCGCTGACGATGCACGCCGCCCAGGTGTTGTACGACAGCGTAAAAGGAAACGACCTGGTGTACATTTTGGTTGGATTTGTTCTGCTGCCACACCGTGTGCCGGAGATGGACGGCACGGTCAGCGCCATGCTGCTGGCCCGCGCACTGGTCATGGCATTCAACGCCAAGCCGGTCATCGTCTGCCCCAGCGACAGTGTGCAGGCCATTGAAAAGTGCGCCGCCGTGGTGGGCCTGCATATTTACGAAGACCTGGACACCGTGCAGGAATTGCCACTGAGCATGGGTGTGGTGGCCTTTACTAAGGATAAGGCCGCCGCCCCCGCCCAGGCCGCCGAGCTGGCCGCCCGTAAACCTGCGGCGGTCGTCTCGGTGGAAGCCAGCGGTGCCAACACTTTGGGCGTTTACCACAATGCCGTGGGCAAGGATGTGACCGAGATGCAGGCCAAGAGTGAAGCCCTCTGGGATCTGCTGCGTACCCGGGGTGTGCCCAACATTGCCATTGGCGATCTGGGCAACGAGATCGGCATGGGCACCATTGCTGACCATATCAAAAAGTACGTGCCCTTTACCGACAAAGGCGAGTGCCAGTGCGGCTGCGGCGGGGGTATTTTAAGCGCCACCAAAGCCGATAACATCATCACGGCCACCTGTTCTGACTGGGGATGCTACGGGTTGATGGCGGCGCTGGCGTACCTTAAAAAGGATATGGAGATTCTGCACCACGAGGAGATGGAATCCGAAGTGATGCGGGTGGCTGCGCGCAATGGTTTTATCGATATGACCGGCTCGCTGCTGCCGGGCATCGACGGTTTCAGCACCCGGATGAACGTGGGCATCGTCAGTTTGATGCGCCAGTGCACGGCCTACGCGGTGCGGTTCTCCCACAACTCGGATCACTGGTTCGGCCCGGTGCTGGCAAAGCATTTTTTTGATTGATTTCGCGGAAAGGGGGCGGCGGCCATGCTGCCGTTTACGGTACACCCGGTGGGGGACAGCGCCCTGCTGGCAGTTTTTACGCAGCGCATTGCGCCGGAGATCGGCGCGGCCGTGGCGGCGCTGAACACCCGCGTTCTGTCCGCCAACATCTCCGGCGTGGACGAGACCGTGCCCGCCTTTGCCTCGCTGATGGTCACCTACGACCCATTGGTGACCGACTATGATGCCGTGGCCGCCGCCATGCAAAAGCTGGCCGATGTCCCTGATGCGGACAGCACCGCCGAGAACGGCAAGCTTGTCACGATCCCTGTCTGCTATGGCGGCGAGTTTGGCCCCGACCTGCCCTTTGTGGCCCGGCACGCGGGTCTGACCGAGCAGGAGGTCATTGCCCTGCACACCGGGCGGGATTACCGCATTTATATGCTGGGCTTTCTGCCCGGCTTCCCGTATCTGGGCGGGCTGGATGAACGGCTGTTTACCCCGCGGTTGGGTACGCCGCGCACAGCGATCCCTGCTGGATCAGTGGGAATCGGCGGCGAACAGACCGGCATCTATCCCATTGCCAGCCCGGGCGGCTGGCAGCTCATCGGCCGCACGCCGCTCAAACTGTTTGACCCGGCTGCGGGCACGCTGCCCTATGCGGCGGGCGACCGCATCCGGTTTACGCCCATCACAAAAGCAGAATTTAATACCCTGGCGCAAAAGGAGGGGGCGGTATGAGCCTGAAAGTGCTGGACCCCGGCCCGCTGACTACCGTGCAGGACGCAGGCCGCACCGGCTATGCCGCCAAAGGCTATCGCGTCTGCGGCGCGGCGGACAGATACGCCTACCGTTTGGGTAACATGCTGATCGGCAACGCGCCGGGCGCGGCGGTGCTGGAATGCACCCTGCGGGGCGCAGCCCTGCAATTTGAAACCGACACCGTTTTTGCCTTAACCGGGGCCGTAAGCCCTGCCGCGCTGGACGGTGTACCTGTGCCGTACTACGCACCGCTGTTTGCCAAAGCGGGCAGTACGCTGCAAATGGGCATGGCATCCACCGGCCTGCGCAGTTATCTTGCCGTGGGCGGCGGCATAGCCACCCTGCCGGTGCTGGGCAGCCGCGCCACCGATTTGAAATGCTGCATCGGCGGGTTGGATGGCCGCAAGCTGGCCAAAGGAGATACCCTGCCTACCGGGCTGTGTGATACGACGGCCTTATGGCAAAAAATCATCACCCGCCATCTGGACCGCCCCTTGCAAGATACCTGTATCACTACCGCCCTGCATCCCGTGCGCACACTTGGTACGCAAACTTTTCCGTTGCTGCGCACCGTGCCCGGCCCGCAGGATGCCGCTTTTACATCCGCTGGCCTGCACATCTTTACCCATGGTGTGTACCAGCTGACTCCTAACTGTGACCGCATGGCCTGCAAGCTGGCCGGGCCTGCCATCGAGATGAAACACGGCGCGGACATCCTGTCCGACGGCATCGCGTCAGGCTCGGTACAAATTTCTGCCGACAGCCAACCCATTGTGATGCTGACCGACCACCAGACCACCGGCGGTTACGCCAAGATTGCCACCGTCATCTCGGCCGATCTGCCCGTGCTGGCCCAGCTGCGCCCGGGGCAGGCGGTGGCCTTTGCTTTCGTCTCCCCCGCCCAGGCTGTCCGGGCCGCCCGCCGGCAGGCAGCGATTTTACAGCAAATTGCCGCGCGCCTACTATAAATAAAGAGGTGTATCCCCATGACCTATTCCGCCGCCACCCCCGCCGAGGTCCGCGCCCTGATTCGCACGGGCCAGCTCACGGCCCCCACCACCGGCTACTGCGATGGCTACGCTCAGGGAAATCTGGTGGTGCTGCCTAAAGCGCTGGCGTGGGACTTCCTGTTGTTTTGCCAGCGCAACCCCAAGGCCTGCCCGCTGCTGGAAGTGGCCGATGCCGGGCAGCGTAGCTTTTCCCAGTTTGCGCCGGGCAGCGATATTGCCCGCGACATCCCGCGCTACCGCATTTACCGAAACGGCGAGCTGGTCGAGGAAATCACTGATGTGACGCACTATTTTGAAGAACGAAACGATTTGGTCAGTTTCCTCATCGGGTGCAGCTTCTCTTTTGAGTCGGCGCTTCTCGAAGCTGACATCCCCGTGCGCCAGATCGAAGAGGGCGTCAACGTACCTATGTACAATACGAACATTCCCTGCACACCGGCGGGGGTGTTCAGCGGCAATATGGTGGTCAGCATGCGGCCTATCCCATATGCCCAGGTGCCCGCAGCGGTGGCCATCACGGTGGGCATGCCCCGCGTCCACGGCGCGCCAGTTCAAATTGGTACGCCCGAAGCTATCGGCATCACCGACCTGGCTCACCCGGACTATGGCGACGCCGTCACAATCCGCCCTGGAGAGACGCCGGTGTTCTGGCCCTGCGGAGTCACGCCCCAGGCAGTGGTCATGCACTCCAAACCGGCGTTTTGCATCACCCACGCGCCGGGACACATGTTTATCACCGATGTCAAAAATACCGCGCTGAAATTTTAAAGGGGGCTTTACAATGCCGTCCATTGATTTGAACTGTGATCTGGGCGAAAGCTTTGGCGCCTACACCATTGGCATGGATGCCGAGATTCTGCCCTACATTACCTCGGCCAACATTGCCTGCGGTTTTCACGCGGGCGACCCGTCCGTCATGCAAAAAAGCGTATTGCTGTGCAAAAAGTATGGTGTGAAGGTGGGTGCCCATCCCGGCCTGCCGGATCTGCAGGGCTTCGGCCGCCGCAAAATGGCGATTTTGCCCGCCGAGGCGGAAGCGGACGTGATGTACCAAATCGGCGCACTAAAGGCCTTCTGCGAAGCAGCCGGTGTGCCGCTGCACCACGTCAAACCCCATGGTGCGCTGTACAATATGGCCGCCAAGGACCCTGCGCTGGCCGCGGCCATCTGCCGTGCGGTGCAGGCCGCGGCCCCCGGTGCGGTGCTGCTGGCGCTCTCCGGCAGTGAGATGGTCAAGGCCGCCCACGCCATCGGTTTGCCCGTGGCCAGCGAGGTGTTCGCTGACCGCGGCTATAAGCCGGACGGCACCCTCGTGCCCCGCGGAACCCCCGGTGCAATGATTACGGACGAGGACACCGCCATTGCGCGGGTGCTGCAAATGGCCAAACAGGGTACCGTCCAGGCAGACGATGGCAGCACGGTGGCGCTGCAGGCCGATTCCGTCTGCGTCCATGGCGATGGCCCCAAGGCTCTGGCCTTTGTGCAAAAGATCTGCG
>ERZ836877.3096-NODE-3096-length-19569-cov-3.770114_pt1 | contig 19569 bp, 14 predicted proteins | sample MGYA00519469_ERZ836877 | MGnify/ENA primary metagenome ERZ836877 (study PRJEB31850, sample SAMEA3708809) | human gut metagenome | biome: human gut; feature: human-associated habitat; material: faeces | place: China | collected 2014 ... | reverse complement strand
AATCGCTCATCTCGAGATTGTCAATCATCCAGCGCTTGCCTTCGGTCTGCTCGACACGGAGTCTGACGGGACCGGCGGCATTGACGGTAAAGGTATATCGGGTATATGCCGACGATGTGACCGAACCGGTGCCGGCATTGTTCCATGTCGTACCGCCGTCGGCCGAATATCTGACAGCGAAGCTTACATCGCCGTCTTTGTTCCACACGGCAGCATAGAACGAGACAGTGCCGATGCCGGCGACGCGGTCTTCGTCAAGCTCGAGATAGCTCGAAGCGGTCTTGCCGAAGCGGACCGACTGCTTGCCTTCATACTTGCTGTCGGGAGTGATGCCGGCGTCGTGGAGGAACCATTTGGCCGCGGTGCCCTGCCAGCTCTTGTCGGTATAATTGTTGACGCCCTCGGTCTCGAAGTCCTCGAAGAAAGCCACGGGAGCGACAGCCGAGCCTGACACAGTGACGTCGTCGTTGATGTAATCGCCGGCAACGGCCTTGAGAATCGTGGTAAAGTCACCTGCCTTGTCGCTGTTGAGACGCATGTAGACGCGGTCTTCGTCGGGCGAGAGTGTGACAGCGAGGTCCCAGTCACTCTTGTCGAGCGAGAGCTCGAAAGGCTCCGTGACGCTGACGTTGACGTCGGTGGTGATATTCTCAATCTCGACGAGGAGTTCGGCGGGCTCAGAAGCCACGCCCGGCTCAGAGATGAAGCGCAGGTCGCCGTCGTAGTAAAAATTGACCGAGGGGATGGGGTCGGCCGTGGTGACAGATACAGTCTGGGAGGTCATCGTAGCCGATTTCAGCGTATAAGTATAATCGGTCGATGGAGTAAGACCGTCGACGCGGTAAGAGCCGTTTTTAGCGGCGACGTTGCGGGGATAGCCGTCGAGGCTGCCGCCGGCGTCACGGACGTCGAGCATATAATAGCTGCCGTCGATTTCGTCACCGACATAAATCCAGTTGGCGACAAACGATTCGGGCTCAACGTCGGTTGCCGCCGAAGCGGGCAGGCCGTCGAGAGCGCGTATGTGGAGGCTGACCGAACTCTTGGCCGTGCCTGAGGTGATGGTAAGCGTGCCGTTGAAATCACCTGCCGTCGCGGGCGTGGCCGTAACCGTAACCTTCGCTCCGGCGGCGCTGTTGGCGTCGGCCGCACTCACCATCGAGGGCGATACCATAAAGCCGCCGTTCGACGAGAAGGTAACATTACCCGTGAGATTTGAACCCTTGACGGTGACTGTGACGCTGCGGGCGACATTGACGGCGGTGACGCCGAGGTCGACGCTGCTGCCGCTGACGGGCTGGTTGATGACGGGGGCAGAAGTCGCCGACGACGACCAGCGCTCGCTCTTCTTGTCGCCCCAGATATATTCGACCATCTCGGGATGGTCGATAAAGGGATTTCGGTTGCGCTGATGGGCATAGACGGCATCGTTGCGCTTGGTCTCCTTGTCGCTGACAGGGTCCATGCGGTGCCATTTGAGCAGCAGGTTGACGGCCCACGACGAGAAGACGGGATAGCTGTTGCGGGCGAGCATGTCAGACGACCAGCCCGAGATGCGGTCGTTGTAACATGCGGCCATATAGAAATATGAGCGGGCGAAGTCGCCTTTGTATTCGTCGTCAGGCTCGAAGACGGTACCGCTGTAGCCCGGGAAAGTCGAGCGGCCGAGGCGTCCGAGGGCCTGAACGTTGCCGTTAGAAGACAGGCGTGTGCCGCCGGCACATTCGCCGAAGGGATAATTGCTGCGCTGGCCGTTGACCTTGCCGTCGGTGGGATAGACATGGAAAGCGTCGCTCACCATGGGCGAGGCGTCGTTAAACCAGCTTTTGGGGAACGAGTGCTCGCGGTTGATGCAGTCGCCGACGAGCTTATAATTGCCGCAATGCTCGGCACCGACGCGCCAGTGTTTGGTCGAATACATGTCCCAGACCGTGCCGTCAGAACGGACGTCTGAAGTCTTGTAGACATTCCACAGACCGTCATAGCTCACGCGTGTATGGCTTGTGATTGTCTGATAAAGAGCAGTCAGGAGGTCTTTGCCACCCTTGTTCTCACAGTCTTTATAATATGACGCCGGGGCGGCGGCATAGGCATAGACCGTCGCCACACAGCATAGAAAAACAGTGGCGACGCGTTTAAGGTCATTCATAGGTAACATTTTCGTGGTTTACTTTTTTTCTTCTTCTTTCAGTAACATTTGGGTTAAAATGGCCACGCCCTCAGAGGCTTTGGCCTTGATGACGGTGACCGACGGCGGCACACCGGCCGGATTGGGGTCGATATAATAGACCGGCACCCCTGAACGGACATAATGAAGCAGGCTCGCGGCCGGATAGACGGCCAGACTCGTGCCTATGATGACGAAAATGTCGGCCTCTGACACGACCTGTGTCGCAGGCTCGAAATTAGGCACCGCCTCCTGGAAGAAGACGATGTGGGGTCTTACATGATGTCCGTCGATGACGGTTTCGGGCGTTGTCTCGCAGGCCTCGGGGCGGAGGGTGTAGACGCGCGACTCATCGTCGAGCGCACGCACCTTCATCAGCTCGCCGTGGAGGTGGAGAATCTTTGAGCTGCCGGCGCGCTCATGAAGGTCGTCGACGTTCTGGGTGATGACGGTGACGTCGAAATATTTCTCAAGGTCAACGAGGCCGTAGTGGGCGGCGTTGGGGCTGCACGACTGCAGCTGTTTGCGGCGCTCGTTATAAAACTTATGGACAAGCGACGGATTACGGGCGAAACCGTCGGCGCTGCATACGTCCATGACGGGATACTGTTCCCAGAGGCCTCCGGCGTCGCGGAAGGTCGATATGCCGCTCTCGGCGCTGATGCCGGCGCCGGTCGATATGACAAGTTTTTTCATTCTTCGAGCGAAAAGTCTATGATATTGTCTGTGTCTCTGTTGTTTTTTGGCTGTGCCGGACGGTCGGTCTGACGCTGCTGACGGCGGTCGTCAGCGGCCGTCTTGACCTTGGCCGGCTTCTTGTTGCGGTTATAGGCCGGAGTGCGCTCGAAGGTGTCGAGAATCTCGTCGTTGTCGAGCTGGTCGGCTTCGAGGAGGATATAGTGACGTGTGTCGTTATGACGCTGAAGGTCGTCGATCTTCTCTTTGCCGTAATATTCCTTGATGACTTCCTTGTCGATGGTCTGCTCGGTGCCGTCGCGTTTGCCGCCGCGGATGATGATGTCGTCGTCGCGCTGGCCGTTTTCGCGGACAGTGACATCGAAGCCGGCGGCAAGGATGGTGAGCTTGACCTTCTCGCCGAGGGTATCGTCGTAGGTGATACCCCAGATGACGTCGACTCCCGAGTCAATCTTGGTGACGAAATCGTCGAGCTCGCGCGACTCGTCGGTGCGGAACTTATGCTCGGCCTTGCGCGAGTAGCTGAGGTTGAAGAGCAGCTTCTTGCTGCTGAAGACGTCGGTGTTCTTGAGCAGGGGCGAGTGGAGAGCGTCCTCGATGGCCGCCGAAACACGGTTCTCACCTTCGCCGTAGCCGATTGAGATGATGGCCGTGCCGCCGTTGCGTAAGGTCGTGTCGACGTCATTGAAGTCGAGGTTGATATAACCGGGATTGGTGACGATCTCCGAGATGCTCTGCGCGGCAATCGAGAGGGTATCGTCGGCTTTGGCGAACGACTCCTCGAATGCGAGGTCGGGGTAAATCTCCGAGAGGCGCTCGTTGTTGATGACCAGCAGGGCGTCGACATATTTGCCCATCTCCTCGGCGCCTGCGACGGCCTTGGCAATCTTCTTCATGCCCTCGAAGAGGAAGGGGATGGTGACGATGCCGATGGTGAGGAGTCCGCGCTCGCGGGCGATACGGGCCACGACGGGTGCGGCGCCGGTGCCGGTGCCGCCGCCCATGCCGGCGGTGATGAATACCATGTCGGTCTCGTCGGTGAAGAGGGCGCGGATGTCTTCGGCGCTCTCCTCGGCGGCCTCACGGGCGCGCTCGGGCACGTTGCCGGCGCCACGGCCGCGGGTCACGGTCGGGCCTATGAGAAGTTTGCGGGGAACGGGCGAACATTTGAGCGCCATGTCATCGGTGTTGACCACGACAAACGACACGCCGTGGATGACGGCCTCGTTATACATGTGGTTGACGGCATTGCCGCCACCGCCGCCGACGCCGACGACCATTATGCGGTCTGGCTCGCTCGTCGTCTCGGTGTATTTATTGAGATGTTCTAAATCGTCTGATGTCATCTATGCTGAAGTTTTTTTGTATTTTCAATCGGTTGGAAATCACTCGGTAGGCTCGTCGAGGTCGTCGCCGGCACCTTTGTCGGCGAAGAAACCGGCAAGTTTCTCCTTGACCTTGTTGATACGGCTCATGATGCCACCGCTTTCGCCAGTGTCACCGCCGTTGTCGGGGTCGTCGCCGCCGAGCACTTCGTCGATGTCGTCGACGGGCTCTTTGGGCGTCTGACGGCGCTCTTTTTTCTTTCTGAAACGGTAGCGGCGATCGCCTTCGTCATCATCTTCGTCATCGTCTTCGAGGAGGTTCTCGTCGTCTTCAGAGACGTGGCGGCGTGTGCCGCCGGCGATGACAGAGCCGCCGCGGGCGATATAGTCGTCCCCGTCGTCATCGGACTCGGCCACGACAGGGCGTGTGAGGCAGTCGAGATCGGTGTTGACGGCGGCATATTTGGCGATGGCGATGATATCGATGTTCTCGTTGAGATCTATGCCGTTGGCCTTTATGGTGATGCTGCTGTTGATCTTGCCGGGACGCACAGGCATCTTTGTCTGGGCTTCGGCGAGCTTGAGGAAATTGTTGAGCCTGGCGCCTCCGCCAATGAAAATGAGTCCGCCGGGGAGGTCCTGTGCCTTGAAGCCTACAGCCTCGATCTGGTGGACGATATTGGCGATAATCTCGCCGGCGCGGGCCTGAATATAGTTGTTAATCTCGACTTTGGTGTTATCTGTCTCATTGGCTTCGCTCATGGCGCTGCCGACAGTGCTCTTGGCCACTTCGGCATTCTCTTCGGTCATGCTCAGTCCGGCCATGAGGTCGCGGGTTATGTTGCGCGAGCCCATGGGCAGAGTGACGATGGCCTGCAGCACATCGTTTTTATAGACAGAGACCGTCGTGGTCTCGGCGCCGAAGTCGACAAGGGCGCAGCCGATCTGCTTCTCGTCGGGCGAGAGCACGAGGTCGGCCTGGGCGAGAGGACGGTAAATATATTCGCGCCGGGGCTGCTGGTCTGAGGTTTCGATTTTGATACGTTCGAGATTGCGTTTGTTGTCGGGCGCACAGACGAGAGCCGAAAATTCGGCCTTGATCTGGCTGCCGATAGTGCCGACGACGTTCTTGACCTCGGTGTTGTCGACATAGAAAGTCTTGGGCAGCAGAGCGAGGGTCTCCTTGTCGGTGACGACGAGACCGAATGACGCCTCACGCTTGAGGCGCTCGACCGTGTCGGCCGTGATCTCGATTGCCGACGGCAGTTTGGTCGATGCCTGAACCGCCATCGTCGCGAACGAACGTCCGCCGAGAGCGAGACAGACCGCCGAGACCTTGCCGGGAATGACAGCCGGCGAATTCTCGAGTTTTCTGATTATGCGGTTGACATGCAACGTAACCTCCTGAACGTTACTGATGCGTCCGTATCTGACACAATTGCTGACCTTGGTTTCCTCAGCCGCGAGGAGTGTTATGTCGCCGAGCTCGCCGACAGAGGCGATGAGCCCTTTGATCTTGGAGCTGCCGATTTCGATAGCGGCTATATATCTTGTATCCATGAAGGTTATATTATGATTTAAAGGTATTATGATTTCTTTTTGTCGTTTGGCGAGGTCTCGGTCTCATCGGCAAAGCCTTCGTTTTCGGGACTCATCGTCTCGACGTCGTCGATGAAGTCGAACTCTGACTCACGGGTGTCGAGGGCGATGTCGCCGAGCTTCTTCTCGCGTCGCGAGGCCACTATCTGACCACGCCATTTGACCGACACGGTGTCGTAGAAGTTCCATCCCTTGACGGGCATCACCTCGCGATAGAACACTTTCAGGCGGTCGAACTTGTTTGCAATCAGCGACGTGTCGCCGAGGTTGACGACATGTCCGCGTATGACAGGCACGACAAATATATCGCCGCGGCCGTCGGTTGTGACTGTCGAGACGAGAGCGTTGAGAGTCGGGTCAGCGGCCACATAACGCAGTATGGGCAGCAGACGCGAGGCCGGTTCGCCGGCATCGAAACGTCCCACTACAACGGGAACGTCGACATGATATCTGACGTCGGCGGCGACACGCTTGCCCTCGGTGTTTATATAATAAGAACGTCCTGATGGCTCGAAGACACGGGCAACGGGAATCATCGGCGTCACCTCGACGAGAAGGCGCCCGTTGTTGAGTTCGGCGACATTGGCGCGCTCGATTTCAGGCATACGCGCCAGGCGACGCTCGAGATCGTTGATGTCGAGCGAACCGCGGACGACGCTGTCGATGCGCGAGGTCAGACCGCCGCACTCGCGCGAGATGTCGGCAGCCGAGACAAAACGGGTGTTCAGACTGTCGGCGACGACAATATCAAGACCCCCGTAAACATCTGAAAGCGAACGACTGCGGGTCATGGACATGGCAACGACGAGATAGACCGCCAGAACGACAGTCATCACAAGTTTTATAATCGTTTTTTTCTCCATGCGTCGGTGGTTCAGTTTTTATCGGTCGAGATCTCGCGGCACAGTTCGGGCAGATAGAGGTTCAAATCGCCCGCACCGGCGGCCAACAGGATTTCAAAATTAGTATTTTTCATCGTTTTGACAAAATCATACTTAGAAATCATCACTTTATCGTCGCATTTTATACGGTCGAAGATGATTTTCGAGGTGACGCCCTCGATGGGTTCCTCTCGCGCGGGATAAATGTCGATGAGGACGACGGAGTCGGCGGCAGACAGCACTTCGGCAAACTCGGGCGCGAAATCACGCGTGCGGCTGTAGAGATGGGGCTGAAAAGCCACTGTCAGCCGGTTGTCGGGATATAGGGCGCGCACCGAGGCGATGCTCTGGCGCAGCTCGTCGGGATGATGGGCGTAATCGTCGATGACGACGTGGCCGCCGGGCATCTGCTCCTTGAGATGGAACTCGAAGCGTCGCTCGGGCCCCATGAAGCTCTTCATGGCCGCACGGGCGCTGTCGGCCTCGAAATCGCCTGTCAGCCAGCATGCGCCGAGAGCGGCGACGGCATTGTCGATGTTAATTTCGACGGGTACGCCAAGCTCGATGTCACAGACCGTGCCGCCGGGATGGACGAAGTCGAAGACTATCGTGCCGTTGCCGCGACGGATGTTGACGGCGTGGAAGTCGCCGCTGTCACGCGAGTATGTAAAGGTCTCGACACCGGCACCGGGACGCGGTTTGAGTTTGAGGCCGGTGTGAATCAGCAGTTTGCCGCCTGGTTTGATAAGTTCGGTGAAGCGGGCGAAGCTCTCGAGATAGGCCTCTTCTGTGCCGTAGATATCAAGGTGGTCGGGGTCTGTGGCCGTGATGACGGCGATGTATGGCGAAAGCTGATGAAACGAGCGGTCATATTCGTCGGCCTCGATGACAGAATAAGGCGACGTCGGCGACAGAAGCAGGTTGCTGTGATAGTTGCGCAGGATGCCGCCGAGAAAGGCGTTGCAGCCGACGCTGCCGCAATGGAGCACATGGGCGGCCATCGACGATGTCGTGGTCTTGCCGTGGGTGCCGGCGAAGCAGAGTCCTTTGCTCTCGCGGGTGATGTTGCCGAGGGCCGCGGCGCGTTTGAGCAGCGTGAAACCTCCGTCGCGGAAAAAGGACAGCGGCACGTTGTCGGCCGGCACGGCGGGAGTATAGATTACTTCGGTCGTCGCGGGGTCGCGGAAGGCCTCAGGAACGGCGTCCATCGAGTCGTCGAATGAGATTTTCACCCCTTCGGCGGCGAGGGCGTCGGTCAGGGGCGACGGAGTGCGGTCGTAGCCGGCGACGGCGTAACCGCGTGAGAGATAATAGCGCTCGAGGGCGGCCATGCCTATGCCGCCGGCGCCTACGAAGTATATTTTGTCGACATTACGCGACAGGGTTTTGTCTTCTACCATAGAGTCAGAGAATTATTTTATCAGTTCGAGGACGGCGTCGACGATTTTCTCGTCGGAATCGGGGAGTGCCATGGCGAGGATGTTGCGGCTGAGTCTGTCGCGGGCCCCGCTGTCGTCTGAGAGACGGACAATGGCCTCGGGCAGTTTCGCGGCGGCATCGGCGTCGAGAATCATCACGGCGGCATCACGGTCGGCCAGGGCGAGGGCGTTTTTGCGCTGATGGTCTTCGGCGACATTGGGCGAGGGTACGAGGATGACGGGCTTGCCGAGAAGCTGAAGCTCGCTGATGCTGCCGGCACCTGCGCGCGAGACGACGAGGTCGGCGGCGCGATAGGCGACATCCATGTCAGAGATGAATGCCGTGGCCTTGACATCCTTGTATTCTGCGGCGCGGCGCACGACCTCGGTGTCGGCATAGTTCTTGCCGGTCTGCCAGAGCAGCTGGCGACCACCGGCAGTGATGGTATCGAGGGCATTGCCGACCGCCTCGTTGATCGTGCGCGCGCCGAGGCTGCCGCCGACGACGAGCACGAGCTGACGCGCCGGGTCGAAGCCGAGGGCCGACTTGGCTTCGGCCTGTGTCATAGCGTTGGTGAGCAGATTCTTGCGCACGGGATTGCCGGTTTTGATGATACGATCGGCCGGGAAGAAACGCTCCATGCCGTCGTATGCGACACAGATTCGGCCCGCTTTGGCTGCCAGAAGCTTGTTTGTCACGCCGGCGTATGAATTCTGCTCCTGCAGAAGCGTCGGCACACCCATGCGCTGGGCCGCCTTGAGCGTCGGACCGCTTGCATAGCCGCCGACACCGATGGCTATCTGGGGCTTGAATTCCCTGACGACACGCCGGGCCAAACGTATGCTCTTCCAGAGCCGCAACAGCACTTTGACATTCCTGAACAGGTTCTTGCGGTCGAAGCCGCTGACTGGCAGGCCGACAATCTCATATCCTGCAGCCGGGACGCGTTGCATCTCCATGCGGTTTTCGGCGCCGACAAACTTGATTTCGACGTCGGGAAAACGGTTTTTTATGGCGTTGGCGATAGAAATGGCCGGGAATATGTGGCCGCCTGTGCCGCCGCCGCTGATGAGCACGCGCTCGAGTTTTATATTGTTGTCTGATGTTTTCATAATCATAACTGTGAAGGGTTGTCGCTCTGCATGTTCTCGGGCAGGGCCTCGATTTCTTTACGGATTGCCTCCTTGTCATCCTTGAGAGCCGCGTGACGGCATGTCGAGAGCATGATGCCGAGAGCTATCGAGGTGACTATCACCGATGTGCCGCCCTTGGATATCAACGGCAGGGGCTGGCCGGAGACGGGGAAGACGCCGGTGACGATAGCCATATGGAACAGAGCCTGATAGACTATGTATATCGCACAGCCGATGACGAGCAGACAGGGGAATGTCTGTTTACACTGTGTCGCCACCCAGCCGGCTCGCGCCAGCAGCCAGAGATAGCAGACAAGGAGGAAGATGCCGGCGAAAAGACCCAGCTCCTCGATGACAATGGCATAGATATAGTCAGAGAAAGCGAGCGGCAGTCGGGCGTTCTCGCGCGAGTTGCCGGGGCCGACGCCAAACAGGCCGCCATGGGCCTGGGCGATATAGCTCAGCTGCTCCTGTTTGTTCTCGTCGGTGATTTCATCGTCGTATTTGCTAAGGCGGAAATGGCGGCTGAAACGGGCCTTCCATGTGCCCATGCGCTTGATGGCCTCGCTCTCGCCGACCTCCTCCTGGTTAAGTCGCGCTACCTCGATGGCGGCCTGGCTCGGGCCTTCCTCTTTGGTGAATTGCCTTAAGGCAAAATAGCCGCCGGCAAGCACTCCGTAGACAAGAAGCACAGCGCCGAATTTCTTCATGCTGACGCCGCCGATAAGCATCATCGACAGACTTATCGCCATCAGCAGCAGTGTATTCGTCAGGCCCTGCTCGAGCAGGAGGCCGCAACAGAAGAGAATCAGCAGAGTGCAGTAGACGACGCCTTTGGTCGTGACGTCGCGTTTGCCGGGCATCTGGTTGCGGCTCAGAATCCATGCCACCCCGAGAGCGGCGCCGAGCTTGAGGAATTCGGCGGGCAGCACCGTCAGAGGCCCTACCTGCAGCCCTCGCATCGTACCGTTGATCTTGACACCGGCAACAAGCACCAGTATCATGGCGCCGATACTGCCGGCGAGATACCATGGCACGGCCTTGAGGATATAGACATAGTGGAACTTCTGGATGAAGAGCATCAGCAGCAGACCGATGCCGAGGAAACGTGCATGGCGGATTATCGGGCCATAGATGTCGTCGGGCGACACCTCCTGGCTCGAGGCACTGAAGAGCTCGATGACAGAGATGATGAGCAGGGCTATGTATATGCCCCATACGTGGTGGTCGGTGCGCAGTTTCGGAGTCAGACGCTCGGCGTCCTCGACTGCGGTTGTCGCGGCGTCGGTCTCCGGTCCGACGCCGGGAGTGATGTTGAGATCAGCTTGCATGTGTCTTTCGTTTAAGGTTTTTACTTATTGAGGTTTCTGACGGCTTCTTTGAAAAGCTCGCCACGGTTTTCATAGCTTGTGAACAGGTCGAAGCTGGCGCAGCACGGCGACAGCAGCACGACGTCGCCGCTGACAGCGAGACGGCGGCAGGCACCGACAGCCTCGTCGAGCGAGTGAGTGTCGACGATTTCAGCGACCTCGCCGCCGAAGAAATCGAGAATCTTGGCGTTGTCCTTGCCCATGGCGACGATGGCCTTGACTTTCTCGCGGACGAGAGGCAGAATCTCGGAGTAGTCGTTGCCCTTGTCCTTGCCGCCGAGAATGAGCACGACGGGCTTTGTCATCGAGTCGAGGGCATACCAGCATGAGTTGACGTTGGTCGCCTTCGAGTCGTTGATCCACTCGACGCCGTCGACGTCGGCGACATGCTCGAGACGGTGCTCTACACCGGCGAAGTCGCTCAGGGCGCTGCGGATGTCGTCTTTGCGTATATTGAGAAGGCAGGCCGAGATGCCGGCGGCCATAGAGTTATAAAGATTGTGGATGCCGTTGAGGGCCAGATCGGCGCGCGGCATAGCCAGGCTTGTGCCGGGGGTGTTGATTATCATCTCGTTCTCGGCGTCGATATATGCGGCCGTGTTTTCTTCCCGATGCTCGGCGAAGGGATACAACGTGGCCTCGGTGCTGACGGTTTTGAGCTGGGCCGTGACAACGGGGTCGTCGTGCCAGTAGATGAAAGCGTCTTTGGGCGTGAGATTCTGAAGGATGCGGAATTTGGCGTTGATATAATTCTGCATCTTGTAGTCATAGCGGTCGAGGTGGTCGGGAGTGATATTGAGTATCACGGCGATATTGGCCTTGAACTTATACATGTTGTCGAGCTGAAAGCTGCTCAGCTCGATGACATAGACGTCGTGAGGGTCGCGGGCGACCTGAAGCGCCAGGCTGTTGCCGACGTTGCCGGCGAGACCGACATTGAGGCCGGCGCGACGCAGTATGTGGTAGGTCAGCAGGGTCGTGGTCGTCTTGCCGTTGCTGCCGGTGATGCAGACCATCTTGGAGTCAGTATATCGTCCGGCGAACTCGATTTCGCTGATGACTGGGATGTTCTTCTCCTTGACAGCCTTGATGACAGGAGTCGTGTCGGCGATACCCGGACTTTTTATTATCTCGTCGGCGTCGAGGATGCGTTCGAGAGTGTGGGTGCCGTCTTCCCATGCGATGCCCTCGGCGTCAAGCATGGCGCGATATTTGGGTGAAATGTGTCCATAGTCGCTGACAAAGACATCAAAACCTTTGTCTTTGGCAAGAATGGCGGCTCCGGTGCCGCTCTCTCCGGCGCCGAGTATGACGATGCGGCGGTTGTTGCTCTGTTCTTTCATTATATATGTAACTGTGTGTTCTTATCTGATTTTTAAAGTCACGAATGTCACGACGGCGAGTATGATGCCGATAATCCAGAAACGTGTGACAATCTTTGCTTCGGGTATAGGCGCCAGCGGACGCTGTATGAGGGCGTCGATGCCGGCGTTGCCGGGTTTCTGGAAATGATGGTGCAGCGGCGACATCTTGAAGATGCGTTTGCCGCCTGTCTTCTTGAAATATGCCACCTGAAGCACGACCGAGAGATCTTCGATATAGAAGAGCGCACACAGTATCGGCAGTAGCAGCTCTTTGTGAATCAGTATGGCGAAGACGGCGATGATGCCGCCGAGGGTGAGGCTGCCTGTGTCGCCCATGAATACCTGGGCCGGATAGGCGTTATACCAAAGGAAACCGACCAGGGCGCCGATGAAGGCTGCCATATAGACGACCAGCTCCTCACTGCCCGGTATATACATTATATTAAGGTATGACGAGTAGATGACGTTGCCGCCAAGATAGGCCATGATGGCCAGGGCGACGCCTATGATGGCCGACAGTCCCGAGGTCATGCCGTCAAGGCCGTCGTTGAGGTTGGCGCCGTTGCTCGTCGCCGAGACAAAGAAGATGACGAAGATGAAGAAGATTATCCATCCGCCGGTCTCGGCATGACGTCCCATCCATGATGTCAGCGACGAGTAGTCGAAGTTGTTGTTCTTGACAAAAGGAATCGTCGTCTGGGGCGACTTGGTGGTCTCGGTGTCATAGACGACCTGCTCGACCTCGTTTGTGGTGACGTTGACGACCTCGCGGTTCTCGACGATGACCATGTCGGGGTTGAGAAACATCGTCACGGCGACGATGACGGCGATGCCGACCTGGCCGATAATCTTGTATTTGCCTTTCATGCCGTCTTTATTGCGGTATTTGATTTTCTTGTAGTCGTCAAGAAAACCTATGGTGCCGAGCCAGAGGGTGGCGACAATCATCAGCAGCATGTAGACATTGGCGAGATTGCCCACAAGCAATGCGGGAATGAGTATGGCGGCGATGATGATGATGCCGCCCATCGTCGGCGTGCCGGTCTTTTTCTGCTGACCTTCGAGGTCAAGATTGCGGATAATCTCGCCCACCTGCATCAGCTGCAGGCGGTCAATGATCTTGCGGCCTATGAAAATAGCAATCAGAAGCGCAAGCACAAAGGCGACACCCGAGCGGAAGGTGATGTAGTCCATCAGACGCGAGCCGGGGAGCCCATACTGCTTGAGAATCGTAAAAAGATAATATATCATTTCGTTTTATGTTGTTAGTCGGTTATTTGTCTTCGCCTAAAGCTTTTGTCACTTCCTCGCGGTCGTCGAAGTGCGAGCTGACGCCGCTGATGATCTGGTAGGTCTCGTGGCCTTTGCCGGCAATGAGGACAACGTCGCCCTCGCGGGCGAGAGCCACGGCTGTGCGGATGGCCTCGCGGCGGTCGGTTATCGTCAGGGTGCGTCGGCGCCCCTCGTCGTCAAGTCCGGCAAGCATGTCGGCGATGATGTCTTCGGGCTTCTCGTCACGCGGATTGTCGGATGTCAGGATGACACGGTCGCTGCGACGGGCCGCCTCGGCGGCCATTATGGGACGCTTGCCGCGGTCACGGTTGCCTCCGGCGCCGCAGACGGTGATGACGGCGTGATTGCGGCCGATGACGTCGCGTATGGTGTCGAGCACGTTGACAAGAGCGTCGGGTGTATGGGCATAATCGACAATCGCCGTGACGCCGCGGCCCCTGAATGTCTGGAAACGGCCGGCGACGGGCACAAGCCGGCTCATGGCGACAAGGAGTTCATAGCCGTCGAAGCCCATAAGCACTCCGGCGCCATAGACGGCAGTGAGGTTGGCGGCATTGAAGCGTCCTGTAAACAGAGTCTCGACCTCGTGACCGTTGAAGGCGACGAGCATGCCGTCGAGGCGGTTCTCGACGATGCGGCCGCGGAAGTCGGCGTCATTGCAGGTCGAGTATGAGTAGACGTGAGCCAATGTATTCTGGACCATCACCTTGCCGTTGCGGTCGTCGATGTTGACCAGGGCGAAAGCCTCGCGGGGCAGCATGTCGAAAAACGATTTTTTGGCGGCAAGGTATGCGTCGAATGTCTTGTGATAGTCGAGATGGTCGCGCGTGAGATTCGTGAATATGCCACCGGCGAAATGCAGACCGGCGATGCGGTGCTGTGCGGCGGCGTGACTGCTGACTTCCATGGCGGCGATGCTGCAGCCGGCCTCGACCATGTCGGCGAGGAGACGGTTGAGCTCGAGCGGGTCAGGCGTGGTGTGGGTCGATGGCACGTCGGTGTCGCCGACTTTGTTGACGACGGTCGAGAGCAGTCCGGCCCTGAGGCCGAAGATGCGGGCCAGCTCGTAGATGAGCGTTGCGACGGTTGTCTTGCCGTTGGTGCCGGTGACGCCTATCAGACGCAGTTTGCGCGAGGGGTTGTCATACCACTGCGAGGCGAGACAGCCGAGAGCGACCGAGGCGTCGGCGACGCGGACGAAGGTGACGTTTGCCGTGATGTCCTGAGGTATGCTCTCGCAGACGACAGCCGAAGCGCCGGCCTCGACAGCCTTGGCGATGAAGGCATGGCCGTCGACGTTATAGCCCCTGACGGCGACAAAGAGCGAACCGGGGCCGCACTGCCGCGAGTCGGAGGTCACGCCGGCGACGGCGACGTGCTCGTCGCCTATGATTTCTTCGGTTATTACAGCCGAAAGTAGATTTGACAGTTTCTTCATCAGTTTTGAGTCAGATTTATTGATATTTTAGAACCGCGAGCGGCGACAGTGCCGGGAGCCGGCGACTGGCTCGCCACATAACCCACGCCGCTGAAGCCTACGTTGAAACCGCACTCTTCGAGACGCACGACGGCCTCGCGTATGCCGAGTCCGCGCACGTCAGGCACCTGACCGCTGCGGACGGCTGCCGGCGACTTGATTTCGACGCCGGATGGAAAACGGAGACCGGCGGCAAGGGTCTTGTTGCGGTCGGGATTCGACGAGGCGTAGAGTGTCGGACGTGTGCCGGGATGCGACTCTTCGTTTATATCCGAGCTGTTGTCGAGCATGCCGCGCGAGAACAGCTTCAAAGCGACGTTTTTGACAACAGTGCCCGACGTTGTGGCCGCGCCCTTGTAGGCCGGCGACGGGTCGCTGATGACGACAAAGCATGTATATTTGGGATTGTCGTAGGGGAAGAAGCCGCAGAAGGCCAGACGGTAGCGGTTGTCGAGATAGCCGCCGGCCTTGACAGCTACCTTGTCGGTGCGGCCCTTGACGGTGTCGTTCTTCACCTTTTTGGGCTCGGCGATGATGCGACATGTGCCGGTCTTGCCGGCTATGTCAACAATCTTGCTGCGCACGGCCTTGGCCGTGCCGCCCTGTCCCCAGACGACCGAGTGGAGCATCTCGCGCAGGATGCCGGCGTTCTCCTCGCTGCAGATGCGGTCGCGGATATAGCTGACGGGGATAACAGAGTCTGTGCCGTCGGGCAGGCTCAGACCCTTGACGAGACGCGGGCGGACGAAGCGGCCGCCGTTGGCGATGGCGTTATAGACGGCGCATGTATAGAGCGGCGGTATCATGGTCGAGTAGCCGAAGACCATGCGCGACAATGCTATGCGGCCGCCGCGGTTATTCTCGAGCGTGGGGAAATATGGTGTGCGCTCGCGCTCCATGCCGGTGTTGAAGCGGTCGAAGAAGCCCAGATCGCGCAGACGCTGGCGGAAGGCGTTGGGATTGTTCTCGAAGTGTGAGGTCATCAGCTTGGTCATGCCGATGTTTGACGAGTATTCGAGGAAGCGGTCGACCGACAGCGACGAGGGCGAGTGGGTGTCGTTGATGGGACGGCCGCCGCAGTAGCGGTAGCCGACGCCCTTCGGCTCAATATGGAAGGGACGCGTCAGCGGGAAGGCAAAACCGTCTTCGAGGGCGACGAGCATCGAGATGGTCTTGACAACCGACCCGGGTTCGTAGGCGAGGACGATGCGGTTCATGCCTTCGATATAGCGGCCGGCATCGAGAGTGTCGCGCTCGAGGTTGGAGATGGCCTTGATGTCGCCGGTAGCGACCTCCATGAGCATGGCCGAACCCCACTCGGCACCTGTCGTCAGGAGCATGTCGCCGAGCTCGTGCTCGAGGATGTCCTGCATGGTGATGTCGATTGTGGTCGTGACGGTATAGCCGTGGCGCGGTTTCTGGATTGTCCAGTTGCCGAGACGGTCGGTGAAGAACACTTTCTTTGCCTTGCCGGGGATGCCGTAGAGCAGCGAGTCGAGGGCGCGCTCGAGACCCGAAGCGCCTCTGACGTCACGCAGTCCGACCTCGCCGACGCGGCCGATGCTCAGATGGGCCATGTCGCCGTAGGGATATTTGCGTTTGAGGACACGCTCTTTGACCAGACCGGTGCGGTTGGCGTTTTTGGTGCGTTTGAAGAAGGGAAAGCCTTTGACACGCTGCACATCGTCGTCAGAAATCTCCTTCAGCAGCAGGAACGAGCGGCTGCGCTTCGACTTGGGCTTGTCGAGCTCGCGGCAGAGATATTTTTTCCACTCGTCGCGGCTGCGCACGGGAAAGTAGACGGCGAGACTGTCGGCGAGACTGTCGACGGCGGCATGATATTCACGGATCAGGAACTTTTTGGTTCTGAAATCGATGCGCAGGTTGAAGTAGTTAAGGTTTGTCGCGAGGATGCTGCCGTTGCCTGCGAGGATGTCGCCGCGCAGGGGTTTGATGAGGACGGTGTCGCCGAGATGGCGCTCGCCCTTACGGTTCCATTTGGCGGCGTTGACGACCGTGGTGTCGACGGCCATGAAGATTATGGCTCCGGCGAGGAGCAGTATCATGAACGAGATGAGACCGAGGCGACCGAGTATATGGTTGCGGCGGCTGATGACCTTAGGGTTCTTTCTGTTACTTTTTGTTGTCATGGTTTTCATAGCTTAGTTTAAAGGGGGGACGGTCCTGGATGCCGAGACCGAGGCCGAGTGTGTCGACAAGATGCTGCATCGCCGACTCACGAGTCGACGACATGTAGTGTGAGCGCTGGTTCTGCAACTCGGTCTTGCAGATTTCAAGCTCGGAATTGAGCGACGTGATGGTCTCCATCGCCGTCACGCTGTCGTAACGGCATGAGATGTAAACGAGTATAACAGCGACGATGGCTGTCGTCTGCACAAAATAGCGTTTGAAGAAGCGGCTCGACAGCACACGCCCGTGTGTAGTGACGTCGATGGCGTTTTTGAGCTGTCGCCCGGCTTCTGCCTGTTTGTATTTTTCAAAGATTCCCATTGCACTTAGGTTTATGACTGTGTGTTTTCGTCGGTTATTTTTTCAGCCACGCGGAGTTTGGCACTGCGGCTTCGCGGATTACGCTCGATTTCGGCATCGTCGGGAACGACTGGCTTGCCGGTGACAAGACGCCAGGGAGTGGCGACGCGGCCGAAGAAGTCTTTCTCGACATCACCCTCGAAGTTGCCTGTGCGCATGAAATTCTTGACCAGACGGTCTTCAAGACTGTGATAGGTTATCACAGCCAGACGGCCGCCGGGACGGAGCACGGCGAGCGCACTCGTCAGAAAACGGCGGAGAGCGTCAAGCTCACCGTTGACCTCGATGCGCAGGGCCTGGAAGAGACGCGCGAGCTCGTTTTTCTCCTTCTTGGGGTTGACGAGCGGGCGCACGGTCTCGAGAAGGCGCTCGATTGTATCTACAGGCGCCTTGGCTCTGGCGGCGATGATGGCCGAGGCTATGCGGCGCGACTGCTTGAGCTCGCCGTAGAGGTAGAAGATATCGGCAAGCCGTTTTTCGTCATAGGTGTTGACGATTTCGGCGGCTGTCAGACGCGCGCGACGGTTCATGCGCATGTCGAGCGGCCCCTCGGAGCGGAACGAGAAACCGCGCTCGCCGTCGTCGAAGTGATGGAACGACACACCGAGATCGGCAAGTATGCCGTCGACCCGGTCAACCCCATAATAGCGCAGGAAGTTGGTGAGGTATCTGAAGTTGCCATACACCATCGTGAAGCGGTCGTCGCTGAAAGCGCGGCGCACGGCGTCCTCGTCCTGGTCGAAGGAATAGAGGTGTCCGCCGGCGGCAAGACGCTCGACAATCGCGCGTGAATGACCGCCGCCACCAAAGGTAGCGTCGACATAAATGCCGTCGGGCTTGATATCCAAGGCCTCAAGACACTGCGGCAGCAAAGCCGGGATATGATAAACTTCCTGATCCATCGGTAATTATACTATGCTCATTTTACAACGTAAAATTACTCATTTTTTTGCATAAATTTACAACACCAAACAGTGTTTTTTATAGTGTTAAAATCAAAAAGTTATTAACATTGGTGCTCCCGTTTGAATTTCAGCGTATTAAACACAACGGCTGCCTGTTTACGTTTGTAAACAGGCAGCCGTAATCACTTCGGTTCCATATGATTTCGAGGCCGAAGGACTCCGTTATCTTTTACAGCTTCTTTTTCCAGGCGCGGCGACGACGGTGCTGCCGGCGCTCGAAATACTCCCACTGTTTCTGGACATTTTCGTTTCCTTCAAGCTCGACATTGCTCTCGGCATATTTATAGCCGTTGGCGATATAATTGGGTATCAGATAAGTAAACATAAGAGCATTGACGCCTTTGCTCTGATACTCGGGCTTGACCGCGATAAGCAGCAGATCGACAACATCGATCTTGCCGCGAATGGCTTTCCAAAGATGCCACCAGCCTGTCGGGAAGAGCTTGCCACCCGAGGCGCGCAGAGCCTTCGACAGCGACGGCATCGAAATGCCGACGGCGACGAGATTATCGTCGGAATCGACTACGACACAAACATCTTCGAGGCGGATAACGCCGAGATACGCGTCGATATAGTAGTCAATCTGGCGGTCGGTCAGCTCGACGTAGCCGTAGAGGTCTGAATAGGCCTCGTTGATGAGCTTGAACAGGGCTCGACCGTAGCTGTCCTTCAGCTTCTTTCGCGACGTGGCCGGCACGATGCGCAGACCGAATTTTTTTCTTACTATCTCGGCTATGCGTTTATGCTTGTCGGGGATGCCGTCGGGAATCTTGATGCGGTATTCGATCCAGTCGGCGTCTTTTTCAAAGCCCATGCGCTCCATGTGCTTCGGATAGTAGGGATAGTTGTATATCGTCGCCATCGTGCCCATCTCGTCGAAGCCCTCGATGAGCATACCTTCGGGATCCATGTCGGTGAAGCCCATGGGGCCGACAATCTCGGTCATGCCGCGCTTGCGCCCCCACTCTTCAGCAGCGGCAAACAGAGCATCGACAACCTCGGCGTCGTCAATGAAATCGACAAAGCCGAAACGCAGGGTCTTCGTCCCGGTCTTTTTATTATATGCGTCGTTGATTATGGCGGTTATTCGTCCGACGGGCCTGTCGTCGCGATAAGCCATGAACGAACATGATGTCGAGAAATCAAATGCGGGATTTTTTGCCGGCGACAGGGTCGCTATCTCGTCGACAATCAGCGGCGGCACATAGCAACCGTTGCCTTTATAATGCTCTATGCCGAACTCGACATAGCGTCGCAGCTCGTCTTTTGTCGGCTTGATGGGTTTTATTGTAACAGACATGGGTTATTGAGGTTAATTTGCCGGAAAAGC
>ERZ836877.3086-NODE-3086-length-19623-cov-3.558463_pt1 | contig 19623 bp, 16 predicted proteins | sample MGYA00519469_ERZ836877 | MGnify/ENA primary metagenome ERZ836877 (study PRJEB31850, sample SAMEA3708809) | human gut metagenome | biome: human gut; feature: human-associated habitat; material: faeces | place: China | collected 2014 ... | reverse complement strand
CCGCTGCCCAACTTTCACAATATGCCAACGGATATCGCAATCCCTCCCCTAAAACGACCCTGAGAATCCAGAATGCGCTCCATAATTTTGGAACGGAATTAAGTCAACTTCAACTTATCTGATTTATCCCTTTTTATTATAAGAGAGGCTGCGTCGCGAATCACGACGCAGCCTCGATATTTTATTGGAAACTCTTTTATCTTCCTTGGCCGCCCTGACCACTGTGGTCGTTGCCGCCTTCCATATCATCGTTGTTGATGCCGCGGTCAACCTTGCGCACCGAGGCTTTCAGCGAACCGAACCGGTAACTTACCGACAGGGAGAACTGGCAGATATTGTCCGAACGGTATATGTCCCAGCCCGGCACGTCGCCGTTAACGGTATAGGACCTGGTGACCGACTTGCGCGGTCCAATCGGCTGCGAAACGCCCGCACGCACCGTCAGACGGTCCTCTTTCAGGAACGAACGGCTCAGTTGCAACTGATAATAGCAGGTGTTGAACGGGCGTTTTGAATAGCCGTAGACATTCCCGCACCAGCCCGTGGTGTAGTAGGCGAACAGTTCGGCCCGAACCTTGAACGGCAGTTCCTGGTTCACCGTGCCGTAGACGCGGCCGTTCCAGCGTTCCAAACTCATACTCATCTGGCGGAAACGGTTGTATGTTGCGGCTGCATTCAGCATCAGACGCGTTTTCGGAGTGACCGTCCACTGCACGAAGCCCGAAAAACTCAGATTCCGCCAATGGCCCACATTGGCATAGGTGTTCACAATCATGCCCTCGTCGTTGAGGTAGTTCACGGGTGCTATCGACGAATTGGTGAAGCCATAGTTCACGGCAAACTGCATGTTGAACTTCGGCTTTATCAGCATGTATTGCAGTTTCATCGACCGGCGCGTGGCGCTTTCAAGGTCCGGATTACCGTACGAGACTGTCGTGGGCGTCATATTCACCGTCGGGTCCAGGTAGTTGATACCCGGACGTGCGATCGACGTCGAATAGTTGAACGACAGGCTATTGGCGTCATTAACCTGCCACGATACTGCCGCCGTCGGTACCAGGTCGTTCAGATTGGCTGAGAACGATTCCTCCGACCCGTCGGGATACGACGCTTTCAGGTGCGAATATTCGTAGCGGAGGCCGGCCCTCAGCATCACCTTTTTCAGTTGCACGGAATACTGTCCGTAAATGGCTGCGATATCCGTGTTGTGTTGGAACTCGTTGATTATCGGCTCGGCGGTCATGCCCGTGTACATGTTGCTGCCGTCGGAATGGTTGCGGCGCAGGATGCCCTTGGCGCCGAAATCCAGCGTGTGGATGCCGAACGGCCTCGTCCAGTCGCCCTGGAACGTATGTTCGATGAAATTCTGCTTATTGACCGACTGCGTCGCAGTGTAGGGGAGCGTCGCCGTCCCGCGCAGGTCGCTGTATTCCGTCATGTCGTTGGATTTGTCGTGCGACGTCGTCACCATGTACGACAGCGTGTAGGTCTCGCCCTTGCGGTGCGTGTTGTGCTGGTAGTTGAAATTGCCGTCCAGCGAGAACGACTTCGTGGGCCGCGGCAGGCCGGTGGAGGTGTAGCCGCCGGTCACGTTGCCCGCAGGGTCGATGATGTCGCGGACCGACTGCGACCAGTTCTTATAACTGAAATTATAGCCCGACACCTCGGCCGTGAACAGATTCAGCGTGTCAATCTGCCACGACGATTCCAGACCGTAGAACACGATTCCGCCGCGGCTCTGCGAACGGCCCGTGCGATGTATCGCGCTCCCGTCCGGGTAGTTCGACATTTCCTCGTATTCGGAACGTCCCTGCACGCCGCCCCAGCGGTTGAATCCGGCATAGACATTGAATGTCACCTTGTTGATTTCCGAGGTGAGCCAGGTGCTTGCCATCGGCGGCGCACCGGCACGGGTGGCGTAGCGCAGGTTCACGTTGCCCAGAACGCCGTCCATACGCGTGTCCTCGTTGGTCACGATATTCAGGATGGCAGTGGTGCCTCCGGGTTCGGTGATGACTTCAATTCTCTTTATCATCGACGCCGGAAGGGCCGCGAACAGGTCCTTGGCGTTCCGGCTCATCGAATTGTTCGGACGGCCGTTCTTGTAAATCTTGAAATCGGTCGAGCCGTTCACCTTGATGGTACCGTCGGGGTCAACGCTCACCATCGGCACCTTGCGCAGTATGTCGTTCAGCGTCACTGTGGGCGCGTCGGGGTCGGCCTGCACGTCATATCCTATGCGGTCAATCTGCTTCACCACCAGGGGACGCTGGGCCGTAACGGTGATGTTTTCGAGCATTTCGCCGGCCTCGCGCAGTGCCAGACGCCCGAGGTTCACGGTCGGATGCGTCGCGTCGACGGTAAACGTCGTGTCCAGCGGAGCCATGCCCACATAGGTCAGCGACAGGCCGTAGGTGCCTGCCGTGGCTATCGTGGCCGTCAGCGCGCCCGCCTCGTCGGTGGTCTTTGATATAATCGGTTTTTCGGCTCCGGAGGGGGTGATTCGATACGTCACGTAGGGAAGTGGCTCGCCCGAAGCGTCTGTCACGTCGGCTTTTACCTGATACGCCGCTGCACTCATGGCGGCAGCCTGCACTATCAGAGCCAGCATAATGAAACGTTGAAACATTGGATTGATATTTTAGTTTTTTTCGGTTTATTATTCGCTTTACATAATATAAGACGCTGAAAAACCGAAATAATGACAGCGGGGGCAAACTTTTTTTGCCCCTTTTTCGTCAACGTCCTGTGTATGAGCCTATTACAATTTCTATAGCACGGCGGCAGACCGCACAGAATCCCTCAGCCGAGTTCGACCGCATCCGGCAGTCGTCCGCGCCGCGCCATATTCCGTGGCCGCGGTAGCCCCCGCCTTCCACCAGCGACGCCTCGCCGGCGTCTATCAGCGGCTGCCATTTCACCGTAAAATCAACCCGGGTGGTGATGTTCGCTTCCCACGGCTCCACATCAAGCGGATAGGTCTCGGCGGCGAAATCGTCGGTATCATAATAATATTCGTCGCCCAGGCCGGCGAAACTGTGGCCGAACTCGTGCACCACCACGCGGCGGAACTGCTCGTGGCCCGTCGTTGTCAGCGTGTAGAAGTTGAAGATGCCGCCTCCGCCGTAGGTGTCGGTGTTGGCCAGGATTATCACGTGATCGGCATCCGCGCCGTCCAGCGCGTCGTATATCTTGTGGACCGAGGGCGAAGTCAGATACCTATCGCTCCCGAAGGTCGAGAAATGCGAGTCGAAGGCCGTACGCCGCCATTCGCCCTCGACAGGGACCGAAACGCCGCTGTCGGCCGACGCGGTCAGCAGCGCCGTGAAATCAAACGATTGCGCGCGCGAGGCGAAAGGTTCCGCCTCCAGAATGGCATCGACCGTCTGCCGGGCATAGTCCATGAAACGGTCCATCTCCGCGCCTGTAAAGCCTTCGGCCAGGATGGCCACCTTGATTTTGGCCGTGTCCGGTTCCGAGCCTCTGAACAGCGCACGCTGCTCCACGGGTTTGCGGGCCGTCCGGTCGGCTATCAGTATGTCCTCGGGGTCGACGGCTATGCTGCCGCCGGCCAGTCTCTGCCGCCGGTTGTCGCGCAACGTCACCGTCACGTCTACTTCCCGCCGCGGCCATGGCACACGCACGGTCCCCTCCATGGCCCGCGGCACGTGGGTCTCGCCGCTTTCCAGCCATTCATGGAACAGCGTGCTGAAAGACTGCATGTACAGCGTGTCGCCCGTCACGGCATCCGTCACGGTCACATCGCCGTTGCCCGGCACCGCCACGCGGTCCAGATTCACGCGGCGTCCGGCCCAGCCCTGTGTGCGCGACAGCCCGCTGAACGCCACCGTCACGTTGCGTTCCGTTCCGGCCGTGGCACTCAGCACGAAGTCCACACGCAGCGTAGTGTCGGCGAAGCAGTCCGAAAACGCACGCGCCGGCAGCGCCGCCACAGCGCCCGCAAGCGCCGCAATCACAAATAATAGCCTCCGGAGGTCACTCATCGCCGATATACATCTGACGCTTGAACACCTGCCTGAACGATATCAGGGTTTCGGTGCGCGCCAGACCCAGGGCCTGGATTTTCTGCAACAGGTGAAGAAGATGCTCGTTGTTCCGGGCATAAAGTTTCACCAGTATATCATACTGGCCTGTCGTATAGTGACATTCAACAATCTCGGGCATCTCTTCGAGGGCCTTCACCACCGAATCATACTGTGCCGGATTGCTCAGATACAGACCCACATAGGCACAGGTGTCATAGCCCACCGAAGCCGGGTCGATAAGGGATTCCGAACCTTTGATCACGCCCATTGCCGTCAGCCTCTGGATACGCTGGTGGATGGCCGCTCCCGAAACACCGCACTCGCGGGCGATTTCAAGATAAGGCTTTCGGGCATTCCCCGAAAGATTGCGGAGAATCGTCAAATCAAGTTGATCTAATGAATTACGCGACATAATATTCTAAATTAAGTTTGTAGGGTAATGAAATGGTTTTATGGGTATTTCTGGAATTAATAGTTTTTTTTTCGTCCTGGCGCCTCACTCCCAGGTGAAACGCTTGCGGCGGTGGAATCGCGCCGTCAGGCCGCCGAGCGACAGCCTCAGCGGCCGCGTCGCCGCCAGGAAAGGCAGCGTCAGGAACAGCCGCCGGCCGCCCAGTGCGGGCATGTCGGCATGGGTTACGGTGCGCAGCCCCAGCCGTTCGAGGCGCTGCACTTCGATGCGGTTGTGGACGATGTCGCCCAGCGAATAGACCGTACTCCCCTCGGCGAGGGCTTTCTCGGCCTCCGAAATAGCCCGGACTACGCCGAAGCAGAAGCCCGATTTGTCGTCGATCTCTATTCGCAACCCTTTCACTGTGCCCTGTGCACGGCGATCCGTGCTCCTATCTGGTAACTTGTTCGAATTCCTTCATAAACCACGCCATCTGCTCCCCGACCGTCATGCAGCTGTTGTCGAGTACGATGGCGTCTTCGGCCTGCCTGAGCGGCGATATCGCACGCCCCATATCGGCCTTGTCGCGTTCGCGCACGTTGCGTTCGATCTCCTCGAGCGACACCTGGTCGCCCTTGGCGCGCAGCTCGTCATAGCGGCGGCAGGCGCGAACCCGCGGGTCGGCTGTCATGAAAATCTTCAGTTCGGCATCGGGAAAGACCACCGTGCCGATGTCACGGCCGTCCATCACCACGCCGCGGCGGCGCCCCATCTCCTGCTGCATGGCCACCAGTTTCCTGCGTACTGCGGCGATGGCGCTCACGCGGCTCACGCAGTTGCTCACCTCGATCGTGCGGATCTTGCCTTCGACCAGGTCGCCGTTGACGTAGATGTCACTGGCACCGCGTTCGGGGTTGAAACGGAACGTGATGGCGATCTGGTCGAGCAGCCTGACGACTGCGTCCTCGTCGACGATGCCCGACCGGATCGCACCGTGTTCGAGCGCATAGAGCGTGACGGCGCGGTACATGGCACCGGTGTCGATGAAGATGTAACCCAGCTCGCGGGCGATGGCTTTGGCGAACGTACTCTTGCCGCACGACGAAAAGCCGTCGATGGCGATTATGATCTTGTGTTTGTTATCCGACATTGGGGAATATATCAAAGAATGTTGAAAGTATCGTGTAAATACCCAGTATCCCGATGATAAGGCCGGCGACATGGTTGATCGTCAGCATGTGGCGCGGGCGGAAGCGACGGCGGAAAAGGTTGATGACGAAGGCCAGCATCGTCCACCAGGCCGCGGCGCCGCCGAAGAATCCGGCGATGATGAACATGGCGCGGAAGAAGCCTCCCACGCCTTCGTGCGTGATGTCGCCGCCCGAAATCTTGAATACCGCGAAGAAGGCGAGGATGTAGGGGATCACCATGATGAAATTGGCGATCGTCAGCCCGAAGATCGAGGCGAAGTCCTGCCACAGCGACGTCTTGCCCGCCCGGTTGCGGCGTATCTGCGGTACGGGGTTCTGGGCGAAGATGTAGACGCCGACGATTACCACGAAGATGCCGCCTATCACGCGCAGCAGGGTGTTGTACTGTTCGATCTGGGTCTGGAGCATCGAGTAAAAAAACAACGCCGCCATGGCCATGAAGGTGTCGGCACAGGCTACGCCCAGGCCGGAGACGATTCCCGAACGACGGCTTTTCGACAGGGTGCGCTGGATGCACAGCACAGCCACGGGGCCTACCGTGATCGATGCCGCCACGCCTACGCAGATGCCGCGGAACATAACGTCCAAGATTTCCAATCCCATTTTCTTCGGTTGCGGAGTTTCAGGCAACAAAGATACGAAAAACCTCGGACATCCGTCAAGGCCGCGTGAAAAAAGGGCGCGGCCGATTGTCGGAAATGGCCGATATGTTGATAAAATATCGAAAACTTTGGCCGCAGAGTTGTATATTGGCAGTCGAAAGTCGGTAAATTTGCAGAAACAACAAGCGGGCCTATGGCAGAAATGAAACAATTCGGGATCGACCTCGAACTCGACGATACGGTGGCCCAGGGCCACTATTCGAATCTGGCGATCATATCCCACTCCACCTCGGAATTCATTATCGATTTTGCCGCGGTGCTTCCCGGCGTGCAGAAAGCCCGTGTCAAGAGCCGCATTATCCTCACGCCCGAACACGCCAAACGGCTGTTGCGTTCGCTGCAGGAGAATATCGTGCGTTATGAAAGCAATGTGGGCAAGATCGAAATACCCACTCCTCCGCCGGTTCCCGAAGCGGGCCCCAAGATGGGTGAAGCTTAAAATCGCAACAGCCCGGCCTTGACAACTATGGAATTAAAGTGATGTAACGACTTGATTTATAGAGTTGTTATATCTTTGTATAGGGGATAGGTAACGAGATGGCAACGGTTTATTTTCAGCATCTTGCGCTCGAATACCGCATTTCAAATAACCAATTGCATGATACGTAAAAAATACGGATTTGACAAATTTGCTAAAAAGGGCGGCATTCTAACGCATGGATATTTCATTTTCTCAAGCATACAAGGTTCTTGTTGGAAGAAATAGAACAAGAAATTATCATTAGTGTCAGAACATAAAATGCTCGAACAGTTTTATGTGTCAGTTATGATGAATGAAATGCAGTCGAATCATAGCGACAAAAACAATCATTCACTTATTTTCTTCCTCTCAAAGAAGAGTTCGGGCAATATGATCTTTATCTCTTTTGCAACTTTCTCGCTCTGCCAGCAGACAATGAAATTTACCATTGCACGTTTTAATTCGTACCCTTGTCTGTGCAGCCTTTCATAATGTTCTGACATAAAATTTCGAGAAAATTTCAACACGGATTGTCCATTTCCATCCAAGCATTCGTCACCTCTGACATACAAAGTATCACCGCTTCTGAGTTGAGCGATCTGCGGCTGTCGATTGATGAAATAATCCAGCCATATATCACTATGAGTCAAGTGTATTGCCAATTCTTCCGGCGGCAGATAGTCATTTTTATCTTCAATATGCTCAACAGCTTCTGAGGATAGGCCGTCGAGGAAATCAGAATTCAGGTGAATTGTCAGTTCCCGTCGTGCCCTTGTCATGGCAACGTACAGTTGTCGGATTCTTTCGTCCGAGGACAAATTGAAGTTGTTCAGCATCAAAAAAACATGATCGAACTCTTTGCCTTTTACCTTGTGGATCGTCGAAACGAATATAGTCTCTCCGCTTTCACCGAAGAAATCATTCAATTTAGACTCTCTGATAAAAAGCTCCAAATCGGACTTGTATCTTCTTTTAGGATTTATCGTTTCAAAATCCCGAATTAAACCCAAACAACTTTCCAGTTTACTACTGTTCTGAAACACGGTTTGCAACTCCTTCTTTGCCTGATTCCATACATCATCGTCAATCAGGAAAATATCTTCCACCGAATGTAACCGGGAAAGAAAAAAATTGATTTCATCGAGTTTCAACAAGCAGAATCCGCTGTTATCCTGAATCAACTTTGCCGGCATCCCGTTTTTAAGCAGAAGCCCTGACACCTGCAAAGCCTCGTCATTCGTATACGTAAGCACACAAACGCTTCCGCGAAGTTCGGCGGATAGAATATCTTTCACCAGCGGCTCAATAAGATTTTCACTCTTATAATGAACCACTTTAATTTTTCCGTTATCAGTCTGTTTGGCGATAATCGGATTTTCTTTCAGTCGATGATGAATGCGTGCAACGAATTGATTCGTGAAATCGACGAGGTTGCTTTTGCTGCGAAAATTCTCAACCAGTTCGTATTTCATGGCTCCGTATTCCCGAATAAGCCTTTTGAAATATTGGGGGCTCGCATGCCGGAATTCATAAATACTTTGGTCATCATCCCCGACTGCAATAATCCGCATATCGTCGTTATGCCTGATAAGAGCTTCGATCAGCGAAAACTCATCTTCGTTCATATCTTGCGCTTCGTCGATGACCAATACATTTTTTGTAATGCGACTCAATTCCACATCCCCTTTTTCGATGCGTTCGACGGCGCATTTCAAAACATTGTCAACTCTTTCCAGACTGCCGATCTGCCCCAGCAGATCGAAGCAATAAGAATGGAAGGTCTTTATCTCGATGAAATTGGCGGCGTTGCCGATCAGTTTGAGTAACCGCTTCTTGAATTCGGTGGCCGCCGCCCGTGAAAAAGTAAGCATGAGCAACTGTTCGTGCTTGACATCCTCCATGAGCATTAGGGATGCCAATTTGTGTACCAAGACCCGGGTTTTACCGCTTCCGGGACCTGCTGCAACTACGATATATTTCGATTCCTGATCCCGAATAATCTGTAATTGCGCGGGAGAGAGTTCTCCGAAAAGTTGCCTGTATTTAGCCGGAGTGATATTCCTTTTTATCTCAGATTGCCGACTGCCTTTGAAATACAAATTGAGAAACGACGCATAATTCAATGCGAAATAATCGTCCACAAATTTTAGCGCATCTTCCGAACCGGTAATCATCTTTTGGGCATATTCCCCGACGATATGAATTTGCTGAATCTTGTTTTCATAGAACCGCAGGAGTCTCTGGTAATCTTCGAGTTTGTAGCGTTTCTTGTTGTCTTTTTCAAGCCGTTCGATCGTCAGTCTGTTGTAGACGACCAAGAAGCCGCCCTCGATTTTGAGCGCCTCGATTCGGGAAAGATAGAATAACGAGTCTTCGACCTCTTCCAGAGAGATTTTTCGCCCGAAAGCTTCGATCGATCTTTCGAAAGCGTCTTTCAATTCGAGAACAGAAAATTCTACGAAGGCCTCCTCCTTGTCTGTCCCGGTATTTTCAGTGCTTCTGTTATAAAGAAATCCGACGATGAATTTCGCCAATTCATGGCGCAACTTCATTTTTTCCCGGAAAGTCTCTTTCGGCTGCATCCATGTGATCAGTACTTGATCCTTGGAAAACGCCGGACTTTTACGCTTGATCCAGTTCTTTATCGCCCAAAAATTCAGTATGACCTTTATCTTGTTCAGGGTGATATTTATCTCTTTCAGAGCCGCATCGTGTGTCGCAGCTACGGCTTTTTCATTGATTTCTTTCAGGTAAAAGACTTTCTCCGGATTGTCGAACATGTCGAGCAGGAAACTCTCGATCCAACAAGCCGCCGATACGATCAGAAGAGATCGATTGCGGAACTCGCTTCTTTTGATGAATGCCGTCAGATCTTTTGCATCGGCCAAAATCCCCTCTTCACGCATCAGATTCACTACGCTTATCACCTCTTCTTTCTTGATTCCTAGGTGGTCGCTGATATAATCGATCCGCGATTCCGCCACCTCGTCATCGGATTGCTTGCGGCTTCTGCTCGAAAAGAGTTTCTTGATAATCCGCACTGCATATTCCTGCCGTTTCCCGTCGAAACGTGCGGACGTCCGTATTTTCTCAATTGCCTCCTGAGCTGTTTTCGAGCGAATGCTGTTGGCAAAAACTCGCGGCATATTCTGTCCGCGTTTCAGATAGCCGGCATCTTCCAAAGCCGAGATTGCCGTGGTTACCCGGGTTTCGATTTCCGGAACGCTGTCATCCCAGCCCGCTTTGCGAGCAATCTCCAATGCCGAATTCGATACCGTGGAACGGAATCGGGCAAGCTCCTTGATCGCCTTCCAAATCTGCTGAATCTCTTTGAAGGAGAGTTTGGTCTGATTGAGAAGAACAAAGTGTTTATTCAAATCGTCTTCGTTGAACAGGACATAACACTCCGCCTCGATGCGTTCGTTACGTCCGGCCCGGCCTGCTTCCTGAATGTAATTTTCCAAAGAGTCGGATATGTCGTAATGAATGACCATACCAACATCCTTTTTATCGACGCCCATTCCGAAAGCCGATGTCGCGACCATAATCTGAAATTCACCGGCTATAAAGGCATTTTGATTCGCCGTTTTCTCCCGGGTGTCCATCCTGCCATGATAGGCCCGGGCCGGGAATCCGTCCCGGGTCAAACATCTCGCCAACTCTGTCGCCCGATGCGTACGCGAAGCATAGATGATCGTCGGACAACTCTTAGCTTCGAGCAGGCGCCTCAAAGTCTGATATTTCTGCACCGCATCCGTCTGGGCCAACACCTTGAAGTGCAAATTCGTCCGGGAGGCTTTCGAAGCGAACACCTCGAATTCGAGCGAAAGTTTTTCCCGAAAATAACTTCGGATGTCCTCGATGACCTTTTGTTTCGCCGTAGCTGTAAAACAGGAAACAGGAATTGGCTCGGCCATATTCTTCTTTTCCTGAATCGATCGGATAAAATCGCCGATATATAGATAATCGACGCGGAAATCTTGTCCCCACGCAGAAAAACAGTGCGCCTCGTCGATCACGAATCGCACGACATTCCGTCCCAGAATCAACCGTTCGATCGTTCGCGAACGCAGCGATTCAGGCGAAATGTAAAGAATGGATGCCGATCCGTCTTCCACCCGTTCGAACGACTTCGCCCTTTCGATCGGGTCGAGCAACCCGTTGATGGTAACAGCATCGGTAATCTCGGCTTTTTCCAAGTTATCGACCTGATCTTTCATAAGCGATTGTAACGGCGATATTACGATCGTCAAACCCTTGGCGTTTTCTCCGCTCATCAGGGCCGGGAGTTGAAACGTAATTGACTTTCCGCCGCCGGTCGGAAAAACAGCCAACAGGGATTTGTTATCCACAGCGGCCCGAACCGCATTTTCCTGCAAAGGTTCGCCGGCATAACATCGGAAAGAATCGAATCCGAACCAGTGTTTCAGTCCTTTATGAATATCCAGTGCGCTATTGCAGTACGGACAACCTTCGACACAAGGGGTATTGCGCAGCCGGAACATGATGCGCTCGACATGCGGATAATTTTTCAAGACCCAAGGCGGAGTAATGGAATGCGTTTTCCGATGACGCACCAGAGAATCGATCAATGACAGGCAATAAGCCAATTCAATCGGATGTTTTGCGATCATTCCTGCCAAATCGGCATGTATGCAAATTTCCGCCTCGAATTTCTGACGGATCAAATCTTCGAGATCTGTTTTCTCGGACGTATAGGAAATAAAACGGAAAAAAGCCTGAAACTCCGGCGTATCCCCCAGCAATCCGAAAAATATCTCCTTAAGAAGATCGTCTTTCCGCTGAAAAGCCGCGATTTCGTCGTGGAATAAATACCGGGCTTTGATTGAATCGTTCAACGGGTTATTGACCTCGTCCGTTTGCAGTTTGTCGTCTTTCAGGAGTGCATGATAAGGTTTCGTCGGGAAAAGCAACGGAGAGAGTGGCAAGGTATCAATGACATCGGCCGGATTTATTCCTGCGTCCTGTAAAGCACTGCCGATATATTTTATATCATGATTGAGGATATTATGCCCACAAACGAATTGGGTGCCGCTGAGAAACGATACGAACTCCGAAAAAGATTTTTTGTGGAATTCGCATCCGTCGCTTCTAACACCGCCGATATCGAGTATTTGTCGGCTCTTCGGCTCGATCTCGGTATCGATAAATGCAATCGGGTATTTCATTTTACGAATTTTGTGATATCCTGCCCGTCCTACGAAAAGTAAAAACGAAAGTTTATCCAAATATAGTGAAAATGATTCATTTTACAAGACGTAAACGGCCTATAATAAATAATTTATTGTATATTTGCAATATAACTACTATTTTTACTCCATGAAATCGCGCCTCAAAAAACTCCTTAAAGGAGTTGTTGTTTCGTCCATGGCGACTTTGGCGAACACCTACGGAGCCGAAGCAATGCCGACCTACCAGTTTTCGGACAATCCGTCCGATGATGCCACGGATGAATACGGAGAATCGTCTAAAAACGGAAGCATCAAGATGTTGCTGCATCTGAATTCGGACGATACCTATGCGTTGTCAGGACACCGAAGCCACAGTTCGCATCGCAGTCATAGTTCGCACAGATCACACAGTTCTCATCGGTCGGGATCGTCCCATTATTCCCATTATTCGTCCGCTACTACCTCCGGAAATACGTCGTCATCCTCCGTATCGCCGGCCGATTATACCCTCGGTTCGAGAACCCTCTCAATAAATACCTACGGGGCGGATGTCAAAGCACTGACCGATTTATTGGTTAAGCACAAATATATTGCACGATCGTCTGTCGGTACGAACTATTTGGGGTATGTAGTCTATGATTTGGAGGTCAGAAATGCCGTGAGGGCTTTCCAGAAAGATGCGGGTTTGTCGCAGGACGGTATTGCCGGAAATGCTACGATTACCCAATTGCAAACGTGGGTTCCCAAAGTTTACAATTTGGGAGATCGGGTCTTGAAAAAAGAAATGCGGGGCGCGGATGTAACCCAACTGAAAAATATCCTGATAGACAAGGGATTTCTTGAAAAACCGTTTGTCAAAGGTGAAACACTGTTCGACACAGCGATTGAAACGGCGTTGAAAAGATTTCAAGATAGTATCGGTATCGATACGACGGGAATGGTCGATGCACAAACGTTTTATTTTCTGAAAAAACAAAATGACCGACATTGAATTGAATCCACAAGGTGAGGTCGTACTCAACGTCGACAAGTCGATTTACAACGAATCCACCATCGATAAAGTACTGTATTGGTGGGCGGGCGATTACATAATCACCCGGCGAAACACCCCGGGTACGACCGTTCAGACGATTATCATTTCGGCTTCGAATCCGATCACGCAGGAGGCATTCCATAAGATACGAAAGAAACTGAGCGCAGATTTTGTCGATTATAAAAACAGGGCGATCATCGCTTCGGAAACCCGAGACCTGCGGAATATTCTTTACGCCAAGGCTTTCGCCAACAGCGATGACTTTGTCGAATTCGAATTCAAAGATTGACGATGTATTACCTGCTGCCGTTCCGGTTTCATGTTTTCCGCAATCAAGAGTTGCTGACCAATGACCTTGGGGACTACCTGCTGTTACCCCGCGGCAGTGTACAACGCATCGTCGATCGGGAGGTGCTCCCGGAGGAGGAATTGTACAAGAATCTGACAGCTTCATTCTTTATTTACGAAAAACCGTTGCCCCGGTTGATTGACACGATGGCGGTTCGTTTGGCTACCCGCAAGGCATTTCTCGATCATTTTACCGCGCTGCATATCTTTGTGTTGACACTTCGCTGCAACCAGAACTGTATTTATTGTCAGGCATCCAGTCAGGAAAGTTGCCGAAATGAGTATGATATGAGCGAACATACGCTCCTGCATGCCGTTGATCTGATGTTTCGTTCTCCGTCCCCCTGCCTGACAATGGAGTTTCAGGGAGGCGAGCCTACGTTGGTCCCGCATCTTATCCGCCGGGCCATCGAATATGCCGAAGAGAAGAATCTGACCGAAAACCGCAAACTTACCTATGTAATTTGTACCAATAGCGTCAATCTGACGGACGAATTGCTCAATTTGTGCAGACAATATGGCGCGGTTATCTCGACTTCGCTTGACGGCCCGCTGTACCTGCACAACCACAACCGGGGAAAAACGGACAGCTATCAGCGTGTTGTTGCCGGTATTGCAAAGGCTCGCGAAGAATTGGGCGAAGGCCGGGTTTCCGCATTGATGACGACTTCGGAGTATTCGCTCGGCTTTCCGCGGGAGATTATCGATGCTTATCGGGAAAACGGATTTCACAGTATCTTCATCCGGGCGCTCAATCCTTACGGACTGGCGAAAGACAATGCCGATTGGACTGCTTATTACGATCGCTTCGTTGAGTTTTACAAGCAAGCGCTGGAATATATCATCGAACTCAATAAATCGGGAGAGGTGTTCGTCGAAGAGTTTGCGACGCTTATTTTGCGTAAAATCCTGACACCTTTTCCGATCGGGTTCGTCGACCTGCAATCTCCGGCAGGAATTATCAACGGCGTAATCGTCTATAACTACGATGGATATGTCTATGCTTCCGACGAATCCCGAATGCTGGCCGAATTTCGGGATTATACATTCCGGTTGGGATCGGTAACGGATCGGTACGAAGATTTGTTCTACGGCCGCAAAGCGCAGGAGATTTCCCGCCTGTGGGCGACAGAGTGCATTGCCGGTTGTGCCGATTGCGCTTTTCAGTCGATTTGCGGGGCCGATCCCGTGCGAAACTACTCCACGCAGGGCGATATGTACGGATTCCGGCCGACCTCGACTTTCTGCCGGAAACACAAGGCGATTATCGAACACATCTTCGGCCTGCTGGCGGATCGTAGGGAAGAGGTGCTGCCGATTTTCAAAAGTTGGATCACGGGAACACGGGGATAATGAGAGATACGATCGACATAAATTCCAACGACAACGCGCTGTTCATCACTTCACAGTGCAATAACCGCTGCGTCATGTGCTGCCAGCCGCCTTTGCTGCGAAACGATCTCGACGGCTATTTTCAGAAAAACATGGCTCTGATCGACTCCGCTCCGCGGGAACTGCGTTCGCTCGGAATTACGGGAGGCGAACCGACCCTGCTCGGTGACCGGCTGTTCGAACTGCTCCGCCATGTTCGCACGAAACTGCCGGAAACCGAAATTCACCTGCTGACGAACGGACGGGCATTTGCCGACAAAGAGTATGCCCGAAAACTCGCCGAATGCGGTGAGAAAAAGATACTTCTCGGCATTCCACTTCATGCCGATTCTGCGGGCGACCACGATACTATCACGCAGGTGAAAGGCTCATTTGAGGAGACAATGCTCGGCTTGTATAACCTCGGACGCTATGATATCGGAATCGAATTACGGGTAGTCATTACCAAGATGAACTATCGTCGGTTGCCGAAGTTGCCGGATTTTATCTACCGCAATCTGCCGTTCGTCGAATTCATATCGCTGATGGGACTGGAATACACGGGATATACGATCAAAAACCGGGAAGCAGTCTGGATCGATCCGATGGATTATCAGGCAGAACTCACGCAGGCGGTTTTGGAGCTGCGGGACTGGCGTATGGACGTCTCAATCTTCAACCTGCCGCGGTGCATTCTCCCAAAAGCGCTATGGCCCTTTGCCCACAAATCCATATCCGACTGGAAAACCCAATACCTCGATATTTGCCGGGAATGTGCTGAGCAACCGGAATGTTGCGGATTATTCGCAACATCCCGAATGCAAAGTCGGGGAATAAAAGTAATAAAATGAAATAAACGGGCGACCGACATCCTATGTGTCTATGCAATTAGTTCCAAGTATAATGAGTTATACACGATTAATATACCGTCGAATAGCTTTAATCCAGACGATATATCCAGCACCGGACAAGTGGATTCCATCAACAGTTCGTTCTGCCGGAAGTTCTCCGTTTTGTTGCATATCACTCCAAATGTCAATGAAAGTCAATCCGCGGCGTCCAGCCATTTCGCGCAATAAGGTTACTGCGCAACCTTGAAGATGCTGTTGAGTTTCTCGCTTAATACCGCCATATCACGACCGATCTTGTCGTTGGTAATTTTGGCATAAATCTGTGTCGTGGTGATATGTTTATGCACCAGCATCTTGCTGACTGTTTCCAGAGGTGCGCCCTGCGTGAGCGTGACCGTCGTAGCGAAGGTGTGCCTCGCCATGTGCATCGTCGGATTAAACAACAGACCGGCGTGTTAGGCCACTTGACGCAGCGACATATTCATCGTCCGATAGTAGGATTTTATTGGAAAGACTTTATTACCTTCAAGATGCAGGTCTTTATAACGCTCGTAAATCATTTCGGCGACGGGGAGGAGTTTGACCCGGAACTGCGTACCCGTCTTTTGCCGTTTGTCGATGATCCAACGCTCCCCGTTGTCGTCCGTATGGATATCGGTATAGGTAAGTTTCACCACGTCTGCATGGCTCAGGCTCGTAAAAGCGCAGAAGACGAAGACATCCCGGTTGATGCCCGTTCGGTAGTTGGGAAGTTCTACGTCCATGACGGCCTGCAGTTCTGAAGCGGACAGATAGCGCCGTTCGGCGTATTTATGCCTGACATGAAACCCGGCAAAAGATCGACGGGAATCCAGCCGTTCTTATACGCCGTATAGGTCATCAGACGCAGTTTCTTGACCCCGGCACTGATCGTTCCGGAAGCAAGACCCTTTACTGTGGAGAGGTAAACGACGAACTTCTCGATAAAATCCCGCTTCAGCTCTTTGAAAGAAATGTCCTTGACATGGTATTCGTATTCGAGGAAAGTGGCAAGACGCCGGCGTCGCAGGCAGTAATCCTCATAGGTAGAATAAGCGCGATCCTTACCCACACGTTTGAGGAACCCTGCAAGGTATTCGTCGAAGGTTTGTAACAGCAGGCGACAATCATCACCCATACCCAGGAAGGCATTGCGGACTTTTTCCGCAGTAACATACGAATCCCGGTCACAGAGACGCTGGTATTGTTTACTGATATTGGTCTTGATATTTTCCAGCTTCTCGTTGATGCGCCGGGCTTCGAGGCTCTTACCCGCGGCCTTGTTGGCTTTGGTATCCCACAGGGAGATAGGTACGGAGAGTTTGCAACTGAACTGCGACATCGTACAGTTGATGGTGATATGACCCATGACGGGAACCTGACCCGATTCTCGGACGGCCTTTTCACATAGAAAAGGACTTTGAAAGTGCTGCGTTTCATGATAACTTGAACTTTGAGGATTGGTTAAACGTTAAGTCAAGTTATTTGTTGCGCAGAAATTCGATGCAAGAAGCAGAAAACAAACGTCTTAATGCAAATCAAAGCATTTCGGGCAGGTAACGGATAAGTAACTGAACTCACCGTTAAACCTGCCCAATTCTGCAATTATATTGCTCGGAGTACATGCGGAAATGAGGATTAAATAACTGCAAACAAGATATTTACTCTTTTTAGCACGTTTGTTTACCTACAAAATCCCGGCCGTTTTACGGCCGGGCTGTTTTTATCCGTTATCTGGAAAGTTCTTTTTCGATAGCCGCGGCCATGCGTTCCAGCTCCTCCTGTGCCGCACCCAGCGACCCGAGGACGATGCGGCCGTTGCGGTCGATTACGAAGGAGCGCGGGACGCCCTGCTCCGCATAAAGACCGAATACCCGTTTGTCCGGATCCATTGCCGTCAGGTCGCGCAGATAAGCGTAATTATGCTGTTCGTCGCCTGCGAAAAACTTGTCGAGGCTCTCTTTCGAATCGGTATAGGCGACCGGCAGGAATACGAATTCGCTGTCTGCGGCAAACCGTTCGAGAATGATTTTCGGCAGGGCTTCCGGCGCCAGTTCCCGCAGGCAGGGGCCGCACCAGGTAGCCCAGAAGTTCAGCAGCACGACTTTGCCACGCAGGGCTGTAAGCGTGAGATCCCCTCCGGCATATTTCGCAGCCCGGAAATCGGCCGCCAGGTCGCCCTCCTTGAGCAGGGTGTGCTGTTCGTAGATTCCACGTACCAGCTGCATCGCTTTTTCATGCGGGGTCGCAGCGTTTTTTTCCTGTTGCCCGGTGGCCGGAGCCTGTTCCCCGCCTTCGGGTTTTAATTTTATACGCACTACGGGCAATCCGTTTTCCACCGAATTCGCCATGGATTCGATTGCGCCCGCGGGAAGTTTCAACAGCTCTTCACGGGTTGTTTCCCGTCCGTCGATGTAATATTTGCCGGTTTGCGCCTTGCCGGGGAGTACGGTTGTCAATGCAATCATGGCCGCCAGGAGCGGAAGGATTCGTTTCATGCGATTGGTTTTCTGCAAATATAACTAAAAAATCTTCACATAAAACTATTTTTTATAGTTTTATTCAGGATGACAAAAGAAAGTCCGTCCGAGACACTCGGACGGACTTTATACGGGTTCTGAATATCGTATGTATCAGAGCGCTTCGGCGACGACATAGGTGCTGCCGCCGATGAAGACCATATCGTCCGCAGCGGCAAGTTCCCGGGCGTGTGCCACGGCGGCCGGCACTTCGGGGATGGTTTCCCCCCTGAGCCCGTAGATCGCAGCCTTGGCTGTCAGTTCGGCGGCGGGCAATGCCCTTTCGGTCTGTGCCTGCGTGAAGATGTAGTGCGCGTCGCGCGGCAGCAGGGGCAGGATGTGTGCCAGGTCTTTGTCGCGGACGAACCCGATTACGCAGTAAAGTTCCTTGTGGGGTGTCGCTTTGAGCTGTTCGGCCACGTAGGCGATGCCGTGGGGATTGTGCCCCGTGTCGCAGACGACGAGCGGATTTTCACCCAGCTTCTGCCAGCGTCCCGCCAGCGAGGTGATGGCCGCCGCATCGCGCGTCCCTTCGAGGAAGGCACGGCGGGAGATCGTCAGCGGGGTTTCCTCGTGCAGGAAATCGACCGTCGCCGCGGCTGTCAGGATATTATGGCGCTGGTAATTGCCCGTAAGGTCGAGGTCTACCTCGAAATTGCGGTCGTCGCGCATGCGGTGCATGCAGAAGTGCTGCCGCCCTTCCCTACAACCGCACTCTTGGCACGAGAATACCTTTTCGGCATAGATGACTTTCGATTTGTTGGCCGCAGCGACCTGCTCGAATACGTCGTTGTAGCGCAGGTCGCCCTCGCCGATCACGACCGGGATGCTCTTCTTGATGATCCCGGCTTTTTCGGCTGCGATCTTCTGGAGCGTGTCGCCCAGCAGCGCCGTATGCTCCAGCCCGATGTTGGTGATGACGCTTACGACCGGTACGATGATATTCGTGGCGTCCAGTCGCCCTCCCAGTCCCGTTTCGATCACCGCGACCTCGACGTCGCTCTGTGCGAAGTAGTCAAAAGCCAGTGCCGCGGTCATTTCGAAGAACGACAGTTCCAGCTCGACCATCTTGTCGTGGTGTTTGTCCACGAAGTTCACGACCTTCTGTTTGGGAATCATCTCGCCGTCGACGCGGATGCGTTCGCGGAAATCCTGCAGGTGGGGCGAGGTGAAAAGCCCCGTGCGGTAGCCGGCCTGCTGCAATACCGAGGCGATGATATGCGATACGGAACCTTTGCCGTTCGTGCCCGCCACGTGGATCGTGAAGAAATTGCGCTGGGGGTTGCCGATGTGGCGGCAGAATGCGGTGATGCGCTCCAATCCCGGCTTGTAGGCCGTTGCGCCTTTGGTTTCGAAGGCCGGCAGCGACTGGAAGAGGAATTCGAGGGTCTGGGTGTAATTCATATCGGGTTTCGGGTTTTATTTTACGAGGTAATTTTTCCTTTTGACCCGGTAGGCGATGTAGTAAAGCACGCAGAGCAGCGTCAGGTACTCGGAAATGCGGCCCAGATAGTCGCCGTA
>ERZ836877.3081-NODE-3081-length-19653-cov-16.468721_pt1 | contig 19653 bp, 18 predicted proteins | sample MGYA00519469_ERZ836877 | MGnify/ENA primary metagenome ERZ836877 (study PRJEB31850, sample SAMEA3708809) | human gut metagenome | biome: human gut; feature: human-associated habitat; material: faeces | place: China | collected 2014 ... | reverse complement strand
GAGCGCCACCTTGCCAAGGTGGAGGTAGCGAGTTCGAGCCTCGTCATCCGCTCCAGTTCTAAACGGAATGTTTAATACATATATTTTATTAAGCTTCCGAAAGGTGCTTAGAAAGTTAAGCACCTTTTTTATTCGGTGCCATAGCCAAGCGGTAAGGCGTGGGTCTGCAAAACCCTGATCCCCAGTTCAAATCTGGGTGGCACCTCCAAATTAAAATCCCGAATGCTTAGGCGTTCGGGATTTTTTGTGCTTATTTTAATATGGGTTTGATTATAGCTCTTACTTTGTGGAATGTATCTTGGAAGCTGATGCTCACTGCCTTGAGCAAAACTTTTAAGCTTTATAAGTGATTACTTTTTGACAAGGGCTTTGCCGATTTTTTCGATAGCTGTATCTTTTGCAATGATTTTTCCATATTCTCTTAGTTTAGATACGGTTAAATTTCCACCTGAAATTTTTTCTCCATATTCATATAAAAAAGCCTCAAGTCTGTGTGAAATTCCTCGGACAGGCTTTATTATTAAAAAATATCGAGAGCCATATTTATATAAATCTGAATGAATGTATTGTATTTTTGACTTATAGACAATAGAAATACACCGAAGCATATCTTCGATTTCTATAAATTCTATTATTGTTGGGCGGGGATTTTTGATTTTATATATCTTTCTTTTGTGAGTTTTCTGTGAAAGAGTGATAAGAAAAAGACAGCCGTTTATATATGGAATGGCTTCTATAAGCATTTTTTTGTTTTTTACGGAAATTCCTGTTTCGTTACTTGCAAATTTTAATAACCGCTGTATCATTTCTTTGACATGAGGGTTGGAAAGTGTCATACTTTCAAATTCAAGCGAAAAGGATTTCATATCATCATCACAGAGTGCAATAAGTATTCGATTGCTATCTATCTGTTCAATAGTCATATCAAGCACCACCGTAGTTTTTATCTATATAATATAATATTAGATAGACAGGCAGTGTGCAAGTGGATATTTAAGGTTGTAAATCATTACCTTGATATATAATTGAACCTCATATTGACAGCAAGTGGATAATGTTGATAAAATTATTTTATAAATGATTTCGGGAGGAGAGATGATGTTGAATAAAGGTGCAATTTTTGATATGGACGGTCTGATGATAGATTCTGAAAAAATCGTCCTTATGGGCTATGAGTTCGCTATGAACAAGTTTGGCTATGGTAAGGAAATTCTTAATTTGGCTAAGAGCTGTATAGGACTTACATATGATGATACACGCAGAAAATTTAATGAAGGAATGGGCAAAGGCTTTGATTATGACAGCTTTAAGCCTAATGTTTCTGAATTTGTGCATAATTATTTCAGAACAAATGGAGTTCCTGTAAAGAAAGGACTTTTTGAGCTTTTAGAGGCTTTAAAGCAAGAGGGCTACAGACTTTGTGTTGCGACCTCTACAAGGGAATCTACGGCAAAAGAGGAGCTTATTGATGCGGGAATACTTCCACACTTTGAGGACTTAGTTGGTGGAGATAACATAAAGAATGGAAAGCCTGCACCTGATATATTCCTTGAGGCAGCAAGAAGAATTTCTGTTGAGCCTGAGCACTGCATTGTATTTGAGGATTCTATAAATGGAATTAAGGCGGCTTATAATGCGGGAATGAAGCCTATTATGGTGCCTGATATGGTAGAGCCGACAGAGGAAATTCTTCCTATGATTTATAGGCGTTTTAAGAGTCTTGATGAGGCTATTCCGCTTATTAAGGGTGAATTGAAGTGAAAATCCTAAAAGCTATATTCGGCTATAAGAGATTATTTATTGCATTGCTTGCTCCAATAGCCTTTATTTTAGTCTTGATTGCAAAAAATAATTCCGCCTTTGCGGAATGGTATACAGTTAATATCTATCATTATATATCGCAGGCTTGGAATTTTCTTTCAGCGTTATTGCCGTTTTCACTTGCGGAATTTATAGTGGTTATGCTTGCTCCGTTTGCATTAACTTATATAGTAGTTTCTATTGTGAAAATTATAAAGAAAAAGGGAAGTAGGAGAAAAACAGCATATAAAGCATTTTTGAATGTTATCTGTGCAGTAAGTCTTGTATTTTTTCTGTTTATAACGAATTTTGGAATTTGCTATTACAGAAATACTTTTGCTGAAACAAATGGTATAGAAATTCGTGAGTCCACTGTTGATGAGCTTTATTCTTTATGCATAGACCTTGCGAAAAATGCGTCTAAGGCTCGTGAAAATCTTTCTGAAAATGATGGAATTATGACACTTACAAGCCTAAATGAGGCAAAGGCTGAAACTCAAAAAGCTATGAACAGCTTGTATGAAAAATATCCAACTATTTTTGGCGGATATTCAAAAACGAAATCTGTTATGCTCTCTGAATTGATGTCATATACTCAGATAACTGGAGTCTTTTTTCCATTCACATTTGAAGCTAATGTAAATGTAGCTGTGCCTGAATTTAGTATACCAGCAACAATGTGTCACGAGCTTTCACATCTAAGAGGCTTTGCGAGAGAGGACGAGGCTAATTTTATAGCTTATCTTGCTTGTATAAACAGCGATAATGCAGAGGTGCAATATTCGGGGTATATGCTTGCTTTTATTCATTCTGTAAATGCGTTGTATAGTTCTGATGTGGAAAAATATCAGGAGGTTTTCAGTTATTTGAGCGACAAGGCTAAGTCTGATTTGAACGCAAATAACGAATATTGGGCTAAGTATGAAACACCTGTTGCTGAGGTGGCATCAAGCATAAATGATTCATATCTTAAAGCTAATTCTCAAGATGACGGAACTAAAAGCTATGGCAGAATGGTAGATTTACTTTTGGCTTATTCAAGGAAATGACTGAAAGGAAAATTTTTAATAAATATATAAGTATATAAGTAAAAAGTGTAGAAAAGAAGATATTTATGTTTAAATAGAAATATGGAAAGTATGAAAATACCATATTACATTATATAGAATTATAATTTAGCTTATATTTATCATACTCTTTTTTGACTACGCCCGAAAGCAAGACAATGGCAATCATATTTGGTATAGCCATAAGTCCATTGAAGGTATCGGAGATTTCCCAAACAAGGTTGAGGTTGAGTATACAACCAACAAAAGTAATAAGAGTATAGGCGATTCTGTATGAGCTGATAAAGCGTCCGTTTGTCAGATACTCAACAGAGCGTTCGCCGAAATATGACCACGAAACAAGTGTCGCTACTCCAAAAAGTGTTATTGAAAGCGACATAAAATATTTTCCAAAAGTGCCGAAAACGCTTTCAAAACAGTAGGAGCTTACTGCAACAGCATCGAGGTTTGTCTTGTGGGAGCCTGTACAGATTATGCACAGAGCCATAAGCGTACACAGAACAATCGTATCAACAAAAACCTGAAATATGCCCCACATTCCTTGCTTACAAGGATTATCAGTATCAGCAGCTGCATGAACTATCGGCGAGCTTCCTAAGCCCGCTTCATTAGAAAATACACCTCTTGAAATTCCGTATTTTAAGGCTCGTGACATTCCATAACCCATAAATCCACCAGCCATAGAGCTTATATCAAAGGCTGATGAAAAAATTTCCCCGAATGCTTCAGGGATTTTTTTAATATTTATGAATACAACAATCAATGCTCCAAGAGTATAGAGAATTGCCATAAAAGGCACTATTTTTGCTGTAAATGATGATATTCTTTCTATGCCGCCAAATATTACAATTCCGACTAAGGCTGTCAGAAATGCTCCTGTTACAACAGGTGAAACATCGAAGCCGACTTCTAATGCTCCTGCAACAGCATTGGATTGAGTCATATTTCCCATTCCAAGAGAGGCTAATGTACAAGCTATTGCAAAAATAGCCGCAAGCCATTTGCAGTGCAGTCCGTTTTTTATATAGTACATAGGTCCGCCGACATATTTGCTGTTTCTTGTTTCACGATATTTCACACCGAGAACATTTTCGGCAAATATGGTTGCCATACCAAAAATGCTTGAAATCCACATCCAGAATATAGCACCTGCACCGCCAAGTGAAATGGCACTTGCTACACCCACGATATTGCCTGTACCTATTGCACCAGCAAGAGCGGTTGCCATAGCTCGAAATGGTGTTATTTTGCCTTTTTCGGCGGATTTATTTTCGTTGGAAAAAAGTGAGCCGATAGTTTCCTTCCACCAAAGCTTGAATTTGGTTATTTGTAAAAAGCCAAGTCTGAATGAAAAAAATATTCCAATCAAAAGTAATGCAACTAAGGCAACAGGTCCCCATACAACTGAATTTATAGCATGGTTTATTTTTACGACAAATTCCACAAACTCACCTTCTACAAAACATTTATAATTTATATGCTTGTATATAGATGAGTATGTTATTTGAATATAACTATGTATTTTGAGAAAATTTTAATTTGCAAAAAAATAGGCGAATACTTTTACCTTGTAATTAAGGGTAATTGTATTCGCCTACTTGGTTTAATTATAATTCTTCGTCGCTAAGTCCTCGGCTAAGAGATATATTAGTAACAGAGTCATCTTCAAAAATAAACATTATAACATTTTTATCTATTTCATAAGATGCCATATTTTCATCAGTGACTTTACCATATATTTTAGCTACATTATCCTTAGATGCACCAACTTTAATTCCGTTTGCGGTAGACGCATCTCCAGGACCACTTATGGAAACATCAGCTACATACTGCTTTTTATCTTTAAGGTAAGCATAAATAGTCATATTATCATATGTATAAGAATATGATTCTTCGGAGTTTTCTTCGTTGGCTTCAATTGTTTCTTTATGGTCTGGTTCACCGAGCTTTTCAAGGAGTGGTGAAACCTCCATATCAATCTTGATTTCTATATTGTTATATTTGATTGCAGCAATTTTTTCTGTTTTTGTACTTTCTTTAGAATCATCGCTTTTTGATGTTGTACTTTCGGATTTAGAGGACCCTTTGCTGTTTTCTTTTGAAGTGTTACTTTCTGATTTTGAAGAATTTTTGGATTCTTCATTGTTTGCTTTACTTTCATTGGTGCTTACTGTTGAAGAATTTGAAGATGTTGTAGATTCTGTTGATGTGTTGCTTGGGGAATTATCAGAATTACCTGAGCAACCTGCCATAATAGCAGCAGCCAGTGCGGCTGTTAAAATTACTACTGTCATTTTTTTCATATTACCTCTCCTTTAAAAATTAGATGCTATTAAATTAACAATTATATTATACACTTAAACTGCATCAAACTTTATGCTTTTATAGAATAAATTATAAGTAATTTAATGAATATTTTAAATAGCTATATTAAGAATTGACAATCTTATTTTAATTGAATTGATGTTTTATAGTCAGAGTGATAAGTGTTTGCTTGATAATTAATTATTGATTATGCTATAATTATATAAAATATCTTTAAGGGGAGAGGTTCTCTTGCTTAATAAAAATCAAATATATAAAACTGAAATAACTGGACTTACAAGCGAAGGAAACGGAGTATGTCACATTGATTCTATGGCAGTTTTTGTACCAAATACCGCTGTTGGTGATATTCTTAATGTTCGAATTGTGAAGGTATTAAAGAAATATGCTTTTGGAATTGTAGAAAATATTATTACACCATCTTCTGATAGAATTACATCGGATTGCCCCATAAGTTTGAAATGTGGTGGATGTATGTTCAGGCATATCAGCTATGAGGCGGAATTGAATTATAAACATCAAAGAGTTTATGATGCTATAACAAGAATAGGTGGAATAGATGGTTCACTGGTTGGAGAAATTATTCCATCAGATAGAATAATGGCTTATAGAAATAAAGCACAGCTTCCTATTGCTTATGATAAAAATGGAAATATTACTGTTGGTTTTTTTGCACAAAGAAGTCATAGAGTTATATCTGTTGATAATTGTTTATTACATTCAGAGGCATTTAACCCTATAATTGACTGCTTTACTGATTTTGCAAATGAATATAAGCTTACTCCATACGATGAGAAATCGCATAGTGGACTTTTGCGTCATCTGTATATGCGTCATGCAATGGAAACAGACGAAATTATGGTGTGTATCGTAATAAATGGCAAGAAACTTCCACACGAAAATGAACTTTGTGAAAGGCTTATTGCTGTGGAAAATCGAATAAAGACGATTGTTATAAATATAAATTGTGATAAAACTAATGTGATTACAGGAAAAGAATGTAGGACTATTTTTGGAAGTGGATATATTACAGACAAGCTTTGTGGACTTTCATTTAGAATATCTCCTTTGTCATTTTATCAGGTTAACCGCTCTCAAGCAGAAAAGCTTTATACTATAGCAAGAGATTTTGCAGAGCTTAAACCAGATGAGACCTTGCTGGACCTTTACTGTGGAACAGGTACCATTGGCTTGACTATGGCTGATAGTGTAAAAAGACTATATGGTGTTGAAATAATTCCACAAGCAATAGAAGATGCTAAAATTAATGCAGAAATTAATAATATTAAAAATGCAGAATTTTTCTGTGGAGATGCCTCTTTAGCCGCAGAAAAATTGGCACAACAAGGTATAAAAGCTGATTGTATAATTATAGACCCTCCAAGAAAAGGCTGTGATTCTACACTTATTAATACAATATCAGAAAAATTTTCTCCACCAAGAGTAATATATATATCATGTGACCCAGCTACACTTGCTCGTGACCTAAAAATTTTTAATGAATTAGGTTACTCTGCTTTTAAAGTTATACCTGTGGATTTATTTCCAAGAACAGGGCATGTGGAAACGGTTTGCCTTTTGGGTAGGAAAATAGTCAACGATAAGAACGTTGAGTATGCTCATGTTGATTATGAGCCAAAAGATGCAGAGTATCTGAAAAGTGCTAAGGGTTCAGCGTCATACAGAGAAATCAAAGAGTGGATTAAGGAACAACATGATGTTTCTGTATCAAATCTATACATTGCTCAAGTAAAAGACAAATTAGGCTTTGAGAAGCGTGAAAATTATAACACAGGTGCCGAAGGTCATAGAGTACCGAACTGTCCAGCTGAGAAAGAAAAATTGATTCTGGAAGCGTTCAAGCATTTTAGAATGATATAAGAAAAAATCAGAATGAGAGAAAGTGGAGAACATCTGCTTTCTCTCTTTTTTGTATGTTCTGAAAAAATTTTTTGGCTGGATGTGTTGATAGGCAACACGCTTAAAGTAAATGACACATAATTGGGTAGGAAAAGTATTGCAATTAGAAATTCAGTGTGCTAGACTTTTATTAAACCGTAAGAAATACAGTAAAATGGAGGAATAAAGATGGCAAAGCAAAAAGGTTGGACAAATTCAATTCCTGTTCAGGAAAGAACATTTCTTACCCAGAGAGAGCTTAGTAGATATACTGGCATCAGCTATGATTTAGTTAGAAAATATGTCAAGGGTGGGGAATTTGAAGATTATATTACAGTAGGAAAACAGAATAAAGTTATGGTTGATAGAATTGCTTTTGAAAATTTCCTTAAAGCAAAGAAACACATTGAAAAATAAAATTACATAAAAAAATAGCAACTGTGAGTGGCATCACTGTTGCTATCAAGGAAGTTACCAAGAACTTCTTTCATTTATTATTTATGCTCATATATTAGCATATTTTCTTGGTGACTTCAAGAGAAAAACAGAAGATTCATGAAAACATGAAATCATGAGAAAGGACGTGTTGATATATGACATACGAAAATTTAATTTTAGAAGCAACAGATGATATTTTGGATAATTTTGTAGGTACATCGTTTGTGCCGAGTGTGGTTTCAGAGGATGTTATTAACGCTTGTAATAATGAAATCATTATGGAAAACACAACTCGTGTACATACGGGTTTTACGAAGTATAAACAGTTGACTACCTTAACAACGGTACAGGTTGCAAGGATTTTGTTGAAATTAGAAGAAGTAAAACAGATTGATACAGGAACTGATGTGCACAACAATGATAAATTGTTATTAGGTGTGTATCAGAAAAGCGGTGATGACAGAGGAACATATATCACAGGAAATACAGATTTGCGACGTTTAGCACGTAATTATAAACCGTCAATGACTACAAAGGAATTCAATGAAGTGTGTAGCATGTTGCATGATACAGCACCAATTGTTAAACGTTGTGAAGAAAAAAATCTTGTTGCTGTTAATAATGGTATTTTTCATTATGATACAAAAGTGTTGGAATCATTTACACCAGACTTGGTATTTTTGACTAAAATACCTGTTGATTATAATCATGCTGCTCAGAATATTGTTATTCATAATCCGATTGATGGTACAGACTGGGATATTGAGAGCTGGATGATTGATATGTTTGATAATGATACAGAAGTATCGGAATGCTGTTGGGAGTCAATCGGAGCTTGTATTAGACCATTGCAAGGATGGGATAAATGTGCATTCTTCTATGGAGAAGCCGGAAACGGTGGTAAAGGTACAATTTGTTCTTTGATTCGTAATTTGCTGGGTAGAGGTGCAGTTTCATTGCCTTTATCTGATATGGACAAGCGTTTTAGTTTAGAACCAGTATTACATGCAACAGCGATTATTACAGATGAAAACAAGGTAAATGAATATCTGGACGATGTGAGCAATCTTAAAGCACTGATTACCAATGATGTATTATCAATCGAAGCAAAGTTCCAGATGCCTGTGAGTTTCAGATACAAAGGATTTATGATACAGTGCTTGAACGGTATGCCGAAAGTAAGAGATAAATCCGATTCATTTTACAGAAGACAGTTGTTCTTGCCGTTCTTTAAGTGTTTTACAGGGAAAGAACGTAAGTATATCAAGAATGATTATCTGAAGCGTAAAGAGGTTCTTGAATATGTATTATACAGAGTGTTGAACATGAATTATACAACATTGAGCGAACCTGCAAAGGCTAAAGAGCTGTTAAGAGAATACAAAGAATTCAATGACCCTATTAGACGTTTCTTGTCTGAAATGTTGCCAGAATTGAAATTGAATAGAATTCCAATGACAATGTTGTATGATTTATATAATGCATGGTATTGTAAACAGAACAATAATAAGCCTGATGGAACAAATCAGAATACTTTTACCAGACAGGTAAAACAAGTCATTAGTGATTATACAGCGGAGTCAGGGTTTGTGTTTGCAAATGATACAAAGATTAACTTTGATAAAGACAATTTGGAACCATTGTTAAAAGATTATAAATTGTATCACTGGATTGATGGAAGATATTCAGAAGCGGATAATTTTGGCGTTAGAGTAGACCCTGCAAAGAGTGGAAAATATAAAAGCGTAATTATGCGTAAGTAATACATAGAATTCATGTGCGAAGGAAGTAACGAGCAATCGTTACTTTTTTTGTGCATGAATTTCACTGGGGTTTGGGGGTGTAGCCACCAAAAAAAGAAAATGAAAGCGTGATACAGTTCATGTTGAACATAAAAATGGTTCCCCTTTGGTTCCTCAAGATGCGTCATTGAGCATAGATAGTATCAAAATGATACAAAGCGAAAATGGCTCATTTTGACTTGACAAAGATAATATCAAAATGATGCTAAGTACAGCAAAAAATGCTCGAAAATCGTGTTTTTGGGTGATTTTTTGTAAAAAGGGGAACCAAAGGGGAACCAAGGGGGAACCGCTGAATCCGTTGGTAGACAACGACTTTAGCAAAAAGTTCCCTTTTACAAAAAAACAGGGGGAACCAAAAGGGAACCGCTGAATCCATTGCTGGATAACACATTTATACAAAAAGTTCCCTAAGTTCCCTTTTTTTTAATAATACATACGTGAGAAACATATAACATGCTTTTCTTTGTATGTCCATTATTATTTTTATTTTTTTTGTGGGAGGGTGAAAAAATTTCTATATAAGAGTTCAGAAAAAGGGGAACTTCAGGAACTTTTCCGTAAATCCGTTGGTGGGTAACGGATTTGAAGTTCCCCCCAGGGGGAACCAAAATTATTGATTTTAACCTATGAATTTCGATAAATCTGTTGCTGGACAACAGATTTGAAAAAGTTCCTCTTTGGTTCCCCTTTTCGGGAACCGTTATTTTTCATTGTTTTGTTCAATCAGGGGAATAAAAGTTTCATAACATTTATCATCCATTCTTTTTCTGTATGTAATCAGCAGAACAATTCAAAACATATCGTTTAACACACCGTATGACCTCATCACGCATATAAAATCACTAATCTGTAAAATTACTCGATTTTATATGAAAATCTTCGTAACAAGTTCATACGGCACCTTAAACGACATATCTATAATTTTTCCGTGTATTACAAAAAATAATCTTTACCCATTTTCAGGTAGAAAATTTTTTGTTTTCTGAATTTATTCTTTGTAGTCATGTAAAACATATCGTTTAATGTACTGTATGACCTCACCACGAGCATAAAATCTCAAACTTGTAAAATCCCCCGATTTTCTAAAAAATCTTCACCACGGGCTTATTTTTAATCAAATACAGCGTATTGAAACATGATAGTAATTTTAAATGTGTATTTGGGTAGGAAAAAACAGCTTGAAATTCACTGTATTATCATGATATAATGTTTTCATGAAAACATGAAACAATGAAATCATGAAAGGAGCATGAATCATGAAGAATATATTGATTATCAACCGTAAGGGCGGTGTTGGTAAGACATTGGTTGCAGATGAGCTTGCTTTTGCTTTGGATGCCAAGAATGTTCCGTATTGCTTTTATGACCTTGACGGTCAGGGCGGTACACTGCATGAACCTGTGGAAATGGATGATGCTGATATATCAATTATTGATACACCGGGTTCATTACAAGGTGAAATGGGTGAATGGGTCAAAGATGCGGATGTAGTTATTATTCCTATGCGTCCAAGTGTAACGGATATGCCAGCTACGGAAACAACGATTGACCTTGTAAAGCGTAATGCACCAGATACGCCTATTGTGTATGTGGTTAATGGTACAAATAGATTTAAGGCTACAAAGGAATTTATGGAATTTTTCAAAGAAGAACATAAAGACGAGCCAATTTATTGTCTGCCACAAAGTGAAGCGTTTGTACAGTCAAGGCTTGCAAATCAGTCGGTGGTTGCATATAATCCAAAGCTTCCAGCTGCATTGGCTACAAGCGTGCTGACACATGGCGTATGGAAAATCTTAAAATTGAAATTTTAATGAAATCATGATAAAATGAAATCATGAAAATTGAATTAGCAGTAGTAGCCGACTTTGTGGGATATGTGGGTAACTCGTAGAGTTATCCATATTTTCCATAAAGTTTAGAAAGGAGATTTTAAGATATGACTGAAAATAGATTCAAAGCTCGTCAGCAAAAGCGAGCTGTTGAGGAAGAATCACGTCTGGAACAGGCAAAGGGTGGAACTACATCTGTATCTGTAAAAAATCATGGAAATCAGAAAATGGTTCCTGTGCAGTTCTATATGACAAATGACATGAAGAAAAGATTGAAAATGTATTGTCTGTCTAATGATACAAAGATGACAGATGTTTTGAATAAAATAACAGATGATTTTTTGAAATCAGAAGGATTTTAATGAATTCATGAAATCATGATACTAAGGAGAGAATCACATGGCAAAGAAATTGACAGAGGATGCTGTGCGTGATAAAGCACGAGATATTCTCGGATTTAAAGATAAAGATGGTGTAAGGTCTGGTGTTGGTCAGTTGACTACATTTAATCAGTTAGGATTTGCTGGAGTAGCAGATAAACCGGATGGATGGTATTTGCCTGATAATCATGCAGATACAGCTCTTGTTCTCGAAACGAAAGCATCATATATCCCATTGGGTGATAAACAGGTGGATGAAGTTTTGAAGAATGTCAAAATCGTACAAGAACAATATGGAAATGTTGTTGGAATCCTGTACAACGGTGATGATACAAGAGTGTTTAAAGGTGAAATTGAATTTCAGGGTAATGGTTCTAATATTTTACATAACCTTGAGTATTATATATCTTTGTTCAATAAGGAACATATTGACAAAGAATACATATATGAATTGACTGCTAAAATCAATAATTGTTTGCATTTTGAGTTTGGAATTAAGAATCTGTATCATCGTATGATTTTTACAGCATGTGCATTGGTTGCAAAGAGATATGATGCACTTATGGTTAAGGGTATGGATTATTCAGAATTTCATAATGCTATTCTTAATTGCTTAAACAAAGAGCTTATGCGAGATAAGAGACAGAATCAGAAACTTTCTTTGTTGTCTGATGTGTTTTCAGAAATCAGAATGAATTTGAATGTTGATAGTGAGGATGCAAAGGAACAGCAGAGAGTAAAAGATTTGATTGGACAATTTATTGATTGGGTTTCTGATATTAGTGATTGTTTGAATTCAGATGCATGGCGTGGTGAAGATGTTATGGGTATCTTTTTCAATGAGTTCAACAGATATAAGAAAAAATCGGAAGCGGGACAGATTTTTACACCTGAGCATATTACAGATTTTATGTATCGCATTCTTGAAGTGAATAAAGATGACCGTGTATTGGATGCTTGTTGTGGTTCTGGTGGTTTTCTTGTAAAAGCAATGGCAAATATGATTCAAGAAGCTGGTGGTCTGCAAACAGACAAAGCAAAGGAAATTAAAAGTTCTCAGCTTTTTGGTATTGAGTATGACCGTGAAATTTATGCATTGGCATGTGCCAACATGCTTATTCATAAAGATGGAAAAACGAATTTGGAGCAGATGGATGCTAGAACTGAAACTTCTGGAAAATGGATTGCTAAACAAAATGTAACTAAAGTGTTGATGAATCCACCATATGAGAATAAATATGGTTGTATGAAGATTGTTGAGAATGTTCTTGATAACGTACCGGCACATACAATGTGTGGGTTCATTTTGCCGGATAAGAAGTTAGAAAAAGCGTCTAAGGCTCAAATGAAGCGTATTTTAAAACATCATAGATTGCGTAAGGTGATTAAATTGCCAGAAGATGTATTTTTTAATGTTGGTGTTACTACAAGTATTTTTATTTTTGAAACAGGAATTCCACAAGATAAAAATGAATTTTTTGCCTGCTGGATGGAATCAGACGGTCTTGCGACTGTGAAGAATAAAGGTCGTCATGATGTTTATAATAAATGGTCAACTATTGAAGATAAATGGGTTGACATTGTGATGAAACAGTCAGGTGATGATACATGTCAGTGGGTAAATCCAGAAGAACATTTATCTTATCAAATACCACAAAAACCATTTGAAATTTTTGAGGAAGATTTTAGAAAAACCGCAATGGACTATATCATGTTTCAAAAAGGGATTGATACAAAAGATTTTGGAGAAAAATTGTTGAATAAAGCCATGTATTCAAGCAAAGTTGAAGCGGATGATAAAACCGTAACAATTTCGATGGAGAAAGGCGGTACAAGAAGTGAAAAAGATTAATACAAACGATTGGAAAGAATTTGTCATTAGTGAGTTGTTTGAAATTAGTAGACCCATTGCGAGAAGTCAAGCAAAGTATACTGAGGGAAATGTACCTTTTGTAGCTTCTGGAAATTATAACAATGGAATTGTTAAATGGTGTATGCCTAAAGAAGATGAAGTATTAGATTTAGGAAATTGTATTACTGTAAGTCCATTGGATGGTTCTGCCTTCTATCAAAAAGAAAATTTTTTGGGGAGAGGTGGTGCAGGTTCGGCAATTTTAATGTTAAGAAATGATGAATTAACAGAATTATCAGGTTTATTTATTGCTTCTGTTATTCGTAATGCTTTAACCAAGTATTCTTATTCAGACCAATTAAATTCTCAGACAATAGCTGATGAAATAATTTGGTTACCTATCGTAAAAAATACTGAAAAACCAGATTATATGCATATGGAGAAATATATGCAGAAAATTCTGAATGAAGTTGATATAAGTATTGAAAATTTGAGCCAAATAAAAAACAGAAAAGAAAGAGTTGATGTTAAAAAATGGAAGAGATTTCATTTGTATGACAATAATTTGTTCAATATTGATATGGGAACAAAGATGGATAAAGCAAAAATGACAGAGTTGAATCCTGAGGTGAATTTCGTAGGAAGAGCTAATAATAATAATGGAATTACAACAAGGGTTGATAAGATAATGGGGGTTGAACCATATGAGGCTGGAAATATGACATTATCTTTAGGTGGTGAATATCTTGGTTCTTGTTTTATCCAACCAGATGTATTTTATACCAGCCAAAATGTTGTGGTGCTTGTTCCAAAATGGGATATGTCTTTTGAAGTGAAACAATTTATTTCAGCAATGATTTTTAAAGAGAGTAGATTGTATTATAAAGCATTTGTTGATGAATTGAATAGACATATTAAAACTGATTTTACATTTTTGTTACCTGTTGAGGCTGATGATAAACCTGATTGGAAGTATATGGAACAATATATGAAAGATATGATAGATGTTTCTAACAAGGTAATTGAAAACTTCGAGTTATTGAATATTTGTTAATGTAAAAAGTGATATAAAGACTATCTTCTTAAAGTAAAATCTGTTATATTTACATTGAACAATTAAATAAAAAAGTTCACGAGAGAATGTCCGATATGAAAAAATATCTACGCAGTACGGTGTAGAAAACCGAATTGTTTACGGACGCACAGCTTCTGGCAGAAGCGTATTCTGAAATAAAAATACGTGAGAGACGTAGCGGTGAACAGATGATGGAAACTTATTGTTTCTTGATTCTGTTCACCGTTTTTTATTACAAATATTTTTTGATAGAAAGTTGAGGTAAATTTTTATGAGTAAACGTAGTAAAAAAGAAAATGAATTATTAAATTATTTGAGTGAAGATGAAAGAAAAGTTTATGAAGAATTTGAAGCAAAGCTGAAAGCAAAAAGAGATGTTGCTGTAAAAAGACAGAAGAAAGAAATCAACTTCTGGAAAGAAATTGATGAACGTGAGGAAGAAGTTTATCAGTACATTCTTAAAAATCGCAAAGCGAAAAATGCAGAGCAGAAAACAGAACCTGTTCAGACACAAATTTCACATCAGGAAGAATCTGTTCCAGTTGAAAATGTAGGTGAACAGGAAAGAGAAAATGTTACAAATTCATTCTATGGACAGAATCAGTAAAGAACATTTTCGCAAGCCCCGCAGGGTCGGGGTAAGTCCAGAAAGGGGCAGACAGCCCCTTTTGGCGAAAGAAAACCTTTGATGCGAAGCGTCAAAGGTTGTATTGAGCAACCTTGGCAGAGGCAAGGTTGGAAACAAATACAGATGCAGATATATTACAGGAAAGGAGATGGACGAGATGGCTGAAACAATGACAGTATCATCATCACAAGGTCATACAGCAGAATGGCACGACCAGCGACTGACTACACCGGCAAATGCAGATGTTGAATTGAGTTCAAGAAATGAGTTTTGGATTGGCGATATGAATTCAACAGATGCGGATAAATTCAATGAAATTTTTCAAGAATCAGTAGATGATTTTAACGCAAAGCAAACAAGACCATCACGAAAAATGGGTGCAGAATCTACAAGCCCAGAACGACAGAAAAGTTATTATGATGGTGTTGTGGATGGAACCTTTTGCTATGGAAAAGGAAAGCAAAAAGAAACACCGATTCAAGAAGTCGTTTTACAGATTGGAAATAAAGATGACAATGGTGTGACGGATAAAGATTTTGATATGGAACACTGGAAAACATTGAAAAAATCTGGACATGAAAAAGAAGCATCGGAGTATGCGATTTCACATTTGAATAAAAGTGAAAATACAGAAAGAACAAAAAGAATTCTTCACAAAGCTGTTGAAAGAATTGCAACATTAGACCCTGAGCATTTAATTGTTATTCGTGCGACATATCACGGAGATGAACCGTGTGGGACAGGTCATGGTCATCTTGCATATGTGTTAAGAGCAACAGGATATGAAAAGGGCATGGAATCAAGAGTTGCAAGTGTGAAAGCACTTGAACAGATGGGATTTAAAAAGACAAAAGAATCTGAATATGGAATTGTACAGTTGCATGAAAGATTCAAAGAAATCATTGAGGAAGAAATGATAAATGATGCGATTGAATACGGCTATGAAGCAATTCAAAGAACACCTGATTCTGGTGAGCATAGAAAGCGTTCAGATGTTTCAGAATTTAGAGAAATGGCTGCGGAAAGACAGGATTTGAAAGAATTACAAATGGAAGTCAATGATGCAGTTGCAGATAATCAATTAAGAGAATTTGCTCTGGAACAGAGAGAAAATAGTGTCAAACGACAGAAAGCATTGAATGATGAAAAATCAAAAGAAATCAATGACAGAGATGAACAAGTTCGCAAAAAAGAAATGGCATTTTCTGAGAAAAATTCTGAATTGATTCTTAGAGAATCGAATGTTCTTATTAAGGAATCAGAAATTGATGAACGTGAAGAAAAATTGAAAAAGAAGCAGGAGCAGGATGAAAAAGATTTTCAGATGAAAGAAGATAAGATGGAAGCTCAACAGCGTGCTATTTCAGAACGTGAAAAAAGCATTTCTGAAAGAGAAAATTCAGTTGCTGTAAAAGAAAATGAGGTTGCTGAAAAATCAGCAGAATATAGAAAAAAATCAGTTCTCCTTGATTCTTTGATTGAGGATGTACAATCTTATAAATCCCCTGTTTCTATTGCAAAGAATGTTTTGGAACTTTTGAAAGAATCAATGAATGAAAAAGGTAAAAGAGTTACAAGTGATATGATTGGTGTTCTGACAAAAAATACAGATATGCTGAATAGAAAATATCAGGCAAAAATTAACGAAACAAGAGTGAAACGTGAACAGATTCAACAGGGTACATATTTTGATATGTCTGATGAACAAGATGAACGTGGAGATAGAAGTTTGTAAGAGAATGAGGTGTTTACATGAATGAAAATACAAAAAAATATTTGTATGTCTATGGTGATTTAGATTATGAAATCAGAGATAGAATTGATGTGTTGAAAAAAGCATTAGAGGATGTAAGAAATACTCTTGGAGAAATTTGCGAGGATGAAATCGAATGTGGTCATGTAGAGACAGGCAAGGACTGGCTGGACTATCATAAAAAATACAGCAAGGCAAAAGAAGAGATGGAAGAATTGTTGAGAACGGTTCAGTCTGGAAGACTAAAAGATTACATGGAAGAATTATGGAAAGTTCCAGACATTGATTTATAATAATGGTCGCTCCCTGTACAGGGAGCGTGAATTGAAATGACATTGATTTATAAATAAAATGGCATCTGGGAAATCAGGTGTCTTTTTATTTGCTTTCAATCATGTAGAAAAATGTTGAAAGAAATGTATCATTGATATATAATAGAAACACGATATTAACTAAACCTAAGAAAGTGGGTAGGAAAATGGCGAAAAGGAAGTTGAATTGCTATATATATACGAGAGTATCAACAGAATTACAGCTTGATGGATATTCGTTAGAAGCTCAAAAGGAACGACTACGGAAAGAAGCAAGTCATCGAGGAATGAGAATTGTTGGTGAATATTCAGATGAGGGAAAATCAGGTAAAAACGTTGCTGGAAGACCGGAATTTCGTAAGATGCTTGCTGATATTAAATCTGGCAAAGATAATGTTGATTATGTACTTGTATTCAAGCTCAGTCGATTCGGTAGAAATACAGCTGATACACTAAACAGTCTGCAATACATGGAAGACTACGGAGTGAATCTGTTGTGTGTTGAAGACAATATAGATTCTGCTGGTGCATCTGGAAAACTGATGATTTCAGTGTTAGCGGCGGTTGCTGAAATCGAGCGTGAAAATATCAAAGAGCAGACAATGGCTGGAAGACAGCAAAAGGCACGTGACGGCTTGTGGAACGGTGGTTTTGCTCCATACGGTTACAAATTGGTTAATGTAGATGGTCAGAAATCAAAGATGCTGGTTGTTGATGAAGAAGAAGCAAAGCTGATTCGATTGATTTATGAAAAGTATTTACAGGGTATGGGCGTAAATGCGGTTGCAAAATGGCTTAATGAGAATGGATACACAAAAACTGTGAGACAAAATGGAACTGTTCCTAACATATCAGCTCATTTTGTAACGAATGTGCTTGATAATCCTGTCTATTGCGGAAAGATTTCGTATGGACGTAGGAAAACTGAAAAGATTGATGGTACTAGAAATGAGTTTCATGTGGTTAAGCAGGATAAAGAATCATACAAGCTGTATCAGGGGCAACACGAAGCAATTATTGATGAAGATGCATGGTACAGAGTGCAAGTGAAACGTAAGAAGAATGCTTTCAAGAGAGAGAAGACACATTCATTATTGCATGAACATATCTTGTCAGGACTTATAAAATGTCCTGTGTGTGGTTCGTCAATGTATGGTGTGGTAAATCGTAAGAAAAAGAAGGGTTCTGACGAATTCTACACTGATATGTGGTATTATCTTTGTAAGAATCGAAAAATGGTCTCAGGGCATCTATGCGACTACAAGAAGCATATCAGACAGGATGAAATCAATGCAGAGGTCATACAGCTTGTGAAGTATGTTTTTTGTGGTGAAAACGATATGAAAGACCAGATTCTTAAAAAGCTGGGTTCTGATGATTCTTTGAGTGAATTATTACAAGAAAAAGAACGTCTTGCGAAAGAACATGAGAAGCTGGATTCTAAGAAATCAAAGCAGTTACGCAGAATCAATGAGTTGGATATTGATGATGAATTATACGATGATTTGATGAAGACATACAGAGCTGGTGTGCAGGAAATCAATGAACAGATTGCTATAATAGAGAATCAGATGTATCAGAATGATTTGAGTATTGAAAATGCTCAGGGTGAAAATCTGTCGGCTGAGGTCTATAAAAGAATTATTGATGAAATGTTAGACCACATAGACGATATGCCAGACAGTGATAAAAAGCTGATGATGAATCTGTTGATTGAGAAAGTGGAAATTTATGAAGAGAAGCAGAAAGACGGTCGTTGGGTGAAATCAGTACAGTTCAAGATTCCATTAAATGTTGATGGAAAGCTTGTTGACACAATGTTTTTTGATGATGAAGATACAGAAAATTCCCTATCCAATGAGAAACATGTTGAGACGGTTTGTTTGCTGTCAAGAGAAAGTAAATAAAGGCTGAAAAGTGGCGTATTTCCGGGCTTTTTGCGAGGTTAGTATCATCAGAGAAGCCTTGCGGAAAGCTCGGTTTTCTTGTATGGAAACATATCTACTTTGTAGCTCAACCGGAGAAAAAGTCGATGACCGAAAAAATGCGGTGGGGTTTAGGCTGTGGATTAGATGTCATAGGTTGTGGCACTGAAATTGTTGTCAGAGCCGACCGCAGTTTAAGCCACTCGATACTAAGAGGCAGACTTGGCAGTGGAATAGATGTTATGGAAGTGGAGGCGTATTATTATGTTTAATCCTGGACTAAAAATAGGACAAATTATAAAGAACGCAGATATTGTTGGAATAATTCTCAAGGCGAAAATATTAAGGCGTATAAATATAAGTGGAGTCAATTAGGTGCAGTATCTGTAGGTTTTAGAGTGTTTTTTGATTAGTGTAAACTTTGGTGTTAGAATATATATTTTGTACTGATGTTTCTGAATGTTTGATAAGTAGTTAACATAGAAAAAAAGTAGGTATGTGAAAATATAAATACGGACTATAAGAATATGCATAGTGTAGTATAAGAAAAAGTGTTACTTGAG
>ERZ836877.3080-NODE-3080-length-19659-cov-3.217252_pt1 | contig 19659 bp, 22 predicted proteins | sample MGYA00519469_ERZ836877 | MGnify/ENA primary metagenome ERZ836877 (study PRJEB31850, sample SAMEA3708809) | human gut metagenome | biome: human gut; feature: human-associated habitat; material: faeces | place: China | collected 2014 ... | reverse complement strand
CGGTCGCTTCCCGACAGCCCGCTTCGCGGTCTTTACGGCGCGCTCCCTTGTACCTCCGCTTCGCAGCTCACCTGCGCGCATTTGCTCCATACAATCGGCGAGCGCATTCTGAAGGGAGCGCTGTGAACGACTCGCTTACCAAACACGTTGTAGTCCTCGCCGTGCTATGCGTCGCCGTCACCGGTGCGGCGTTCCTTGTCGTCGGCGTGGAGGCCGCACTCTGTTGCGCCACCCTCTCCCTTGTCGTCTTCGTCTTCTTCCTCGTCGTCTCGCTACGCCGCCGCGCCGAGATACGACGCCTCACGAATGAGATCGACGAGGTGCTCAACCTCGGTAGACGCCTGACCTTCTCGAATTGCCGCGAGGGCGACATCGCCGTCCTCGCCAACGAGCTCGAGAAGATGGTGGCACGTCTTGCCCGACTCACCGCCCAGCTCGAAAGCGAGAAGACCGCGCTGGCGGACTCACTCGCCGACATTTCGCACCAGATCCGCACGCCGTTGACGGCCGCCGAACTCATGCTCCCGGCCATCGAGCGTGCCACGGACGAGGAGCAGCGCAAGAGGCTCGCGCGCGACCTCGAGCACCTGCTCGACCGGGTATCCTGGCTCGTCGCCACGCTGCTCAAGATGGCCAAGGTCGATGCCGGGGCGCTGCACATGGAGTCACGACCCGTATCCGTCGTGACCATGGTCGCCCGCGCCTGCGCCCCACTCGAGCTGCCCCTCGACCTGCGCGGCATCGCGCTTGTCATCGATATCCCCGACGACGCACGCTTCACAGGCGACGAGACCTGGTGCGCCGAGGCAATCGAGAACATCGTGAAGAACTCGATGGAGCACTGCCAAGCCGGAGGGACGATCACCATACGCGCCGAGGAAGATGCGCTGGCCTGCCACATCTCCATCAGCGATGACGGGCCCGGCATATCCGAGGAGGACCTTCCCCACCTCTTCGAGCGCTTCTACCGGGGCACCGGATCGAAGGAGGGCGAGGGCTTTGGCGTTGGACTCGCGCTCGCCCGTTCGCTCGTCTCGGGGCAGGGCGGCACGCTGCGCGCCGGAAACGTCCCGGGCGAGGATGGCAGCTCCGCTGGTGCCGTCTTCGAAATCGCCTTTCCCAAACTCTGCATCTGACATGCACCGCATGCCCAGCTTACAAAGCCGTAATGTGCGCGTCATGGCAGAGTTGGGCAGCGCGTTCATACTCGATGCAGTCCGAAAATCCGAAATGAGACAGTTGCTCAGGGACGCTGTCTCATTTCACAAAGGGAGGAATCATCATGGACATCCTCAAGGTCAGCAACCTGACGAAGGTCTACGGTAAGGGAGCGCAGGCGACATGCGCGTTGGACGACGTCTCGTTTTCGATTCCGGAAGGCCAGTTCGTCGCCATCGTGGGCGCATCGGGATCGGGCAAATCGACGCTCTTGCATCTCATCGGCGGGGTTGACCGCCCCACGTCGGGTACCGTCGAGCTCAACGGCGCGAACATCTACGCGCGCACGGACGAGCAACTGGCCGTGTTCCGACGCCGCGAGGTGGGCCTCGTCTACCAGTTCTACAACCTCGTGCCCATACTCAACGTCATCGAGAACATCACCCTTCCCGTCGCTCTCGACGGACGCGGCGTGAACGAGCAGCGTCTCGCATCGCTCATGCGCACCCTGGGACTGGAGGGCTACGGCAACCGCCTGCCCAACCAGCTCTCCGGCGGCCAGCAGCAGCGCGTGGCAATCGGACGCGCCCTCATGAACAACCCCGCCATCGTGCTCGCCGACGAGCCGACGGGCAATCTCGACACGCAGAACTCCCGCGAGATCATGGCGTTGCTCGAGTCTGCGAACCGCGATGCGGGGCAGACGCTCGTCGTCATCACGCATGACGAGGACATCGCGTTGTCGGCTGACCGCATCATTGCGATCGAGGACGGCCGCATCGTATCCGACGAGAGGATACGCGCATGAAGGCCATGACATCGTTTACCGTCAAGTCCCTGAGGGACTCGGCCGCCCGTACCATCGTCACCATCGCCGGCGTCGCCCTGGCGGCGGCATTGCTCGTCGCCGTGCTCTCCTCCTACGTCTCGGCCACCGATTACCTCCTGCGCAACGAGTCGACGGCCAACGGCACGTGGATGTCACAGGTCGTCTTGCCCGACGACGAGAAGACGCGAGGAGAAATCGCATCGGCCGAGGGCGCGACGGACGTGAAGGCGCTCGCGACGCTACAGGACGTGGGATTTGCCGGACTGTCGGACGAGCAACGGATGACGCTCGGCATCTACCTGCCCATCCTGACGGGAACCGGTCCGATCGAGGAGCTTTGCGGCGTGCGCGTGGCCGAGGGACGCCTACCCCAGAATGCCGCAGAGATCATGCTGCCAAGCATCTGGCAACGCAACAGCACCATCTCGCTCGGCGACACCATCACCCTCGACGTGGGAACCCGTCGGGCCGTTCTTGCGCCCGGCGAGCAGGGAAGCATGAGCGGCGGCTCGTTCGCCGTCGGCGACTACGATCCCGAGTTCGAGCCCAAGGGCTACAGCATCGAGGATGGCTCCGCCCTCAACTCCACCATGGGCTATCTCGATTCGGAGGCTGACGAGGGCAAGTTCGACGAGGAGCTCGTCGATGTCACCAAGCGCAGCTATACCGTCGTCGGCTTCGCGGCATCGGACAATTGGACGCTCATGACCGGTGCGGGAGCAGCTGCCCTCACCGTTGACGAGAGCGCCACGGGAGACATCCAGGCCTTCCTCGAGCTTTCCGGCATCTCCACCGTGAAGCAGGTCAGGGAGCGCACCGCCGAGCTCTTTTCCGGCGCGGATATCCAGACCCACGTGAACCTTCTGCGCTACATGGGCATCAGCGACCACGGCTCCATCTGGCAGACCTTCTTCTACCTGGTGGCCATCCTCGCCGTCATCATCATCGCAGCCTGCGTCTCGCTCATCTACAACGCCTTTGCCATCTCGGTCAACGAGCGCATGCGGCAATTCGGCCTGCTCGCCTCGATCGGCGCGTCCAAGCGCCAGCTGCGCCGCTCGGTGCTGCTGGAAGGTGGCATCATCGCCATCATCGGCATACCCATCGGCATCGCCGTGGGCCTGGGCGCCTGCGCGGGCGTCTTCGCGTGGCTCGGCACGTCCATCGCAAGCATCCTGGGAGGTCGTTGGAGCAGCTTCTACCTGGTCATGGATTGGCGCGTCGTGCTCTTCGCCATGGCCCTCACGGCTCTGACGGTGCTCGTGAGCGTGTGGATTCCCGCCTTGCGCGCCGCACGCGTCTCCCCCATCGACGCGCTGCGCCAAAGCTCGACGGTGCGCATAGCGCCTCGCGTGCTGAAGACCTCTGGCAGGCACAGCTCTGCCGGCGTTCCCTGGAAACGTCGGGGACTCGCGGGCAACGTCTTCGGCATCGGAGGCCAGCTCGCCTCCATTAACCATCATCGCAACGCCTCCAAGGGACGCGCCGCATCCGTCTCGCTCGCGCTCGCCATCGTCTTGCTCATGACAGCAGGCTCGCTTTCCACGCAGCTCGGCATGTTCACGAAGGTGGCGGGCAACCTCTCGGAATCGGACGTTTCCATGACGGTTTCCCTGGAGCCCACCGACGAACGGACATCCGCATCCGAAACCATCGAGGCGGTCGGCGCCGATGTCTACGCCCAGACGAGCGCCGTGCAAGGCGTGACGCCTCTGGGATGGGCGCTCGTCTCGACCCAAGGGGCATTCGTCCCGCTGCCTATGGCGGGAAGCGCGTGGAAAGACACGATTGCCCCAAGCTGCATCGTAGACGAAAGCGTGCCCACACCGCTCTTCGTCGCCTACCTGCCTGCCGACGAGTTCGCGGCCTATGCGAAGGACAACGGCATCGAGCTCCCGGAAAGCAGCGATGCTCCCGTCGCCATCGCCGTGCGCGAGGGCTACGGCAACACCGGAAGCGTGTACAGCTACGACGAGCTCTTCGTCAAGGCCGGCACCCTCGACATCGTGACCGGCATCAAGGGCGATGAGACGGCCGCGGCAAGCGTCATGGTGTCTGACACCGACAACGACGGCAGAGAAACGTTCGAGTTCATGCGATGGGAGAAGGACGGTGGCTACACGGACCAGAGGCTTGCAGCCGACGAGCTCGTGCGCACGCCCGTCGAAGTCGTGGGACTGGCGGAAAAGAGGCCCGCTTGCATCGCCTCGAGCAGCGGGGCGACGATCATCGTCTCCATGGATGACCTCGGCACCTTGCCCCTCATCGGCGCGACAAGAACCGTGTCCTTCTCGGCTGGCTTCGACACCGCCGATGGCGAAGAGGCGGTCAAGGGCCTTTCCGGATTCGGCTCAACCTTCGAGGAAGCCGACTATAAGATCTACTTCAACCAGGTGACGGACAACAAGGCGCAGGAGCAGTCCATGACCATGATGGTGACCGTGGTGAACCTGTTCTGCTTCCTGTTCTCGTTCATACTCACGCTCATCGCGCTCGCCAACGTGTTCAACACCATGACCAACGGCCTTATCCTGCGCAAGCGCGAGTTCGCGGTCATGGAGTCCATCGGCATGGGGGCGCGCCAGTTCCGCTCGATGATTGGCTGCGAATGCGTCGGATACGGGCTGCGAGGGCTCATCCCCGGCATCATCGTGTCATTTGGCGTGAGCTATCTGCTCTACATGGCGCTCGGCATATCCATGCGCGGACTGCCCTACACCCCGCCGTGGACGTACCTCGTCCTGGGCTGCGGGCTCGTGATCGTGGTCATGGCCGCAAGCGTGCTCTACGGCCTGCATCGCTGCCGCAAGGGTGACATCGTCGATGCCCTGAGTATGGAATAAGACCGGCGAGCACAGCGAGTCGAGGAATCTCCTCCGTCGTTGAAAAAGCGATGGTCAAGATTTCTCGACTTCGCTCGCTTCGTTCGCTCCGCTCGAAATGACAATAGCCAGACAAATGTCGCCGGGGCACTTTTGTCTGGTTTTCATTCCCCAGAGCTGAAGGCCTTCATGAGCAGCGAGACGATGCCGCATAACAGGCCGCCGATGGGCCAGGCAAGCCAGAAAAGCGACTGCGCGTACGAGTGCGTCGGCACGAAGAGCATGACGAGGCCGACGATGGTGGCAATGATCATGATGCAGCCGCAAATCGCGCCGATGCGCTTGTCGGTCGCGTGCGTCTGGAGAAGTTCACGCTTCTGCTCGTCGGTCAGGGGCGCCGACTCGATCTCGTGCGCCTCCAGCACCTCGCCGGCGCTGCGATTGTAGTTGGCGATGTTCATGCGGCCGTACATCATACCGCCGTACACGATCAGCCCCGCGCCAACCGCGATGAACGCGAGCATGACGGATGGGGCGACGCATTCGGACAGCGTCGTGTCGGCGGTTGCGATGACGAAGCAGACGCCAACGAGTATGCACATGATGCCACCCACGAGACGCCAGCTGAAGTGCTTGCGCGCCTCCTCCTTCTGAGCCTGCGTGTAGAAGTCCTCGACGTAGGGATGTTCGCGCACGAACGCGCTGTGGCCCATACCACCGGGTATGAGCATGGCGAGCCCGACCCCCACGCCCGCAAACAAGAGCAACGCCCCTAACGCCAGGTAAACGTTCTCGGAAAACAGTCCCTCCAGCGGACTATACGTGTCGATGTCGGCGGCACAGAAGAACAGGATCGACAACGCGACACCGAAGACGATGGAGAAGACGCCGATCGAGACCTTGCGGGTAAACCCCCGCATATGCTCGTCATAGCCCACGACGTCGACCGGCGGCGTTCCCGGGGCCACCGAGGCGGCCGGCTCCACCGGACGGCCGGTGAGGTCTCCCTGCACGAGCTCGTCGAGCGTGCAGTCGAATATCTGGCACATGCGCAGGAGCTTGTCCATCTCCGGATACCACTTCTCGGACTCCCATTTGGTCACCGACTGCCGGCTTACGCCAAGCAGCATAGCCAGCTGCTCTTGGGTCATATTGTGCGCGGCGCGCATGTGCTGGAGGTTCTCTCGAAAACTCATGTCATTCCTTTGCGTTGGGTTCGATTACGTCCCCAAATCTACCGAGTGGCAAGGTGACATTCTACCAACCAAGAGATGCTTTTTGCCGCGTTTTCGAAGCACCCACTGGTTGCCAACCGCCGGTCACAGGCATGCAAACCGGAAATGGGACAGGTGCTCTGAGCAACTGTCTCATCAAACGCTCTGCGTTACGACGGAGGCGCGATCGCAGGCGCACTCCCCCGTCTTCATCGCATCAAAGCGGCGGTTTCTGAAGTAGATTGCCCAGTTGACACCAAGAAACGCGAGATTGAGGATGTAGATCCAGAAGACCCAGTTCATCGCTCCGAGAACGACCTTGGCGGCTATGCCGCAGAGGTAACCGAGGCAGATGAGCGTGAGAAATTGCCAGCTCGTCCCCTTCGCCGTCCTCGCCCTATACGATTTCCAAGCGTTCATGGGCCATGACAGTCCAAAACATATGAGCATCGTGGCTTCCAGTAACTCCGCTAGCAACATATCGAATCACGTTCCCGTATCCATAGACATTCGCGCAAACGCGCCCTACGCAACGTCGATTGTCCCATTTCAATATTGCATACGTCTAATATATAATTCCGTGTGTTTTCATAATATTTTGATATGATTTCTTCTCTCATTTACGAAAGAACAGGAAGCGCGATGGACGTAAGGCAGCTCCGGTATTTTCTCGTAACGGCACAGCTGGAACATGTCACCCATGCGGCGCGCAAGCTTTCCATAGCGCAACCCGCCCTCTCGCAATCGCTCCACAGACTCGAGGCGGAACTTGGCGTGAAGCTCTTTACCCGGGAGGGAAGAAACCTGAGGCTGACCGAGGAAGGAGCCTATCTGAGAGACAGGCTCTCCCCCATCGTCTCGGAACTTGACAGCGCATGCGCGGGCCTCGAGACATTCGCGAAAGCCGAGGCGAACACGGTGAACCTCTGCATCGCGACCGCCTCGGTCATTGCGGTCGATGCAATCGGCACCTTCGCATCCCAGCACGCAGAGACACGATTCGATGTCAACAGGGATGACGCATCACCCCGCAACGACATCATCATCGACACGCTCCAAAACGCGGATGGCAAGAGCGGAAGGACCGAGATCACGAATTCCCACGCTGACTTTACGGAACGTGTCTGCATAGCCATCCCGGCGTCGAGGCCGCATGGGAAGACCATCGCTCTCGACGAGCTCGTGGATGCGCGCTTCATCAGCCTTGCAGGCTCGAGGCGCTTTCGCTCCATCTGCGACGAGCTATGTGTGAACAAGGGATTCGAACCCGACGTCATGTTCGAGAGTGACAATCCCGCCGTGGTGCGAAAGATGATCAGCCTGGGCCTGGGCGTCGGATTCTGGCCCGAACGCAGTTGGGGTCCCGTCGATGGCGATGATGTCATCGTCTTGTCTTTGACAGATGACGGCTTCTCGAGGACGATTCACCTCGAGCTCACGCCCCGGGGCCTCGAAAAGGAAGCGGCGCGTACGTTCTTCGAGCATCTTGTCGAGTACTTCGCAAGCGTATGGGAGAGATAATTGCGGAATCCAACCTTGACCGGGCGATACTATTACCTGGACGCTTTGCGCATCATCGCGATATGCGCGATTGTCCTGCTCCACGTCGCCGGCTCGTATTGGTACGAGCTTGACGTTTCCAGCTTCGACTGGCATGTCGTAAACGCATATGATTGCATGACGAGATGGGGCGTTCCCGTGTTCGTGATGATCAGCGGCGCACTGTTTCTCGATCCCGGTCGTCCGCAGCCCCTCAGGAAGCTATGGGGCAAGAACATCCTCCACATCGTGGTTCTCATTCTCTTCTGGGGCCTTTTCTACGCCTTGATCTACGACCGGCCTGGACAGCTATCGCCTGAATCTCTCATGGGCTTTCTCGAAGCGGCCATATTCGGTCCCCAGCATCTCTGGTTTCTCTTCATGCTCATCGGACTCTACGCCATCGTGCCGTTGCTCAGGTGCATCACAGCAAACGAAGATGCCACGAGGTACTTTCTCGCCATCGGATTCGTCTTGAACGTGGCGCTCCCCCTTGCAACTATCAACGGTATGCTCCCGTTACTGGATAGGCTCATGGGCGCCTTCATGATCCAGCTGCCCCTGGGCTACTCGTTCTACTTCGTTCTTGGCCATTACCTCGCCTCGCATGTCTTCACGCGGCGCGTTCGCATCGGCATCTACCTCTTGGGACTCCTGGGCCTCGTTGCGGCGACGATGGCATCCGCCTGGTTTTCCGGTATTGCCCACGCGGCAGACAACGTGGTGATCGCGGGTTCGTGTTTCTTCATGTTTGCGGCAACGGGCATCTTCGTCTTCGTCAGGCAGCTGTTTCACAAGCATGAGCCAAGCGCCCGGGACAAGCGCCTCGTGATGACGCTCTCCTCGTGCACCCTGGGGGTCTATGTCATCCACATCTTCGTGCTGCGACTGCTCATGCAACTCGGCATGAGTGGAATCCTCCCCCATGCCCTCGTTTCGATTCCCGGCATGGCTCTGCTGACATGCGTCCTTTCCTTTGGCATCGCCTATGTGCTCAAGAAGATCCCGGTCTTTGGCTCTTATTTCGTATAGGGGGGGGATTTCGACTCCCCAGAGTTTGGATTCCCCGTGCGCGCAAACGGACGTGCCCCGTTACGGTGTATGCTGGAGCTGGACGAAATTGGCGACGATGGGAGAACCCATGATTCACGAGATCACCGACGAGAGCTTCGAATCCGAGGTCATGGACGCCGGGATACCCTGCGTCATCGAATTCACCTCCGACTGGTGCGTGCTGTGCAAGGACATGGTCCCCGCGTTCGAGAAGGTCGCCGAGGAGCTCGGTGACGAGGTGAAGTTCTGCAGCGTGGACACCGGCAAGCAGCGAAAGCTGGGCATCACGTTTGCCGTCGGTTCGCTCCCCTACGTCGTCTACGTGGCAAACGGCGAGATGACACCGTTGTTCGACGAGCTCGTATCGGCAGACAGGCTGCGCGAGCGCGTGCAATTCATGCTCGATGGTGGCGAGGTCGCGACGACGCGTTCCGTCAACCTCGCGCATCTGCACCGGTAGCACGTATCTCTACCTGCAAGTGCTCATCTCTCCTTGTAGTGATACCGACATGAGGCAATTTCGACGCTTCAGGCTTCGGGTGCCCAGACCTTATTCATCGTCCATCAGCTCGTGAACGATACCGTGCCCCTCGTCGAGCGACGCTACGCCACGTCTGATGTGATCCAGATTCTCTCTGCTGTAGAAGGGATCGTACGAAACCTCGAAGGGGATGCGATGCTCGCGGCCCATCTTCTTGGCGAAGATGTTGAATGCCGTGCTCATGCTCATGCCAAGCTCCTTACATGCGATTTCCATGTCGCGTTTGACGTCCTCGTCCATGCGGACGTTTACCATTGTGCTCGCCACTGCATGCCCTTTCTCCCTGCCAGAAAAGTATAATGAGCAGATGAAAGAATGTAAAGACAATCACTTTACATTGTATATACAAATTTACTTAAAAAGACTCATCTGAAACACGGGGTTTATATCGAAACGAGGCCGCGTTGGCGCGCGACATGCACGGCGGCGCCATGGCCTTCGCGCACAAGTGTCTCACGTAGCGCCTTGCCGGGCAGCTCGTAGTCGTTGTTATTTTCGGACACGTGCATGGCAACGACTGCCGCAAGCCCGTCATGCAGCAAGCCGGCAAGCTCAGCGGCGCTTTGTTCGTTGGAGAGGTGCCCGCGCTCCGAGGCGATGCGGCGTTTGAGCGGATACGGGTACGGCCCCTCGGCGAGCATCCTTGAGTCATGGTTTGCCTCAATCGCGAGAAGGCGACATCCGCCCAGCGCCTCATGCGCCTGGGGCGTCACGACGCCCGTGTCGGTCATGTAACCAATCACGTCACCACCGCATTCGACGCGAAAGCCGAAGGACTGCGCCGCGTCATGCGAGGTGGCAAACGTATGAATCGCGAATCCGGCAAAGTCGAGCTCGTCACCGGAGGCAAAGGCGTGGGCATCGCAAAGACCCTGTTCGAGCAACTCGCCGATATCGCGGCTGGCGTCGCGCACGGCATCGCTCACGTAGACCGTCGGATGCACATCAAGCTTGGCGAGCGCCCGGTACACCACGCCGAGCCCCTTGGTGTGGTCGGTGTGCTCATGGGTGACGAGGACGCCCTTCAGCAGGTGCGGATCGAACCCGGCCTCATCGCAGCGGGAGAGAAAGTCACGCTTGCAGATGCCACAGTCGATGAGGATGCCCTCGCCCGTCGCCATGTTCTCGACGATTGCCGCGTTGCCCTTCGACCCGCTCGCGAGCACGTGAAGCCGCATGTGCGCGTCATTCGTCCGTTGTGTCATGTTGTCATCCCGCAAGCTTCGCTATACCCAGCGAACGCGCGACATGTCGAAGCGCTTGGGGCTGCGCGGCTCGAGCATCTCCTTGGGATGTCCCACGGCTATGAGCGCAAAGGGAATGCAACCCTCCTCGCCACCGATGACCTTGGCGACGGCCTCGATGCGGTCTTGCTCGGGGTAGATGCCCAGCCACACGGCACCAAGACCCAGCGTCTGCGCCTCGAGCAGGATATTCTCCGCGCAAGCCGACATGTCCAGGGGGACGCAGCCCTCGAAGCGCTTCTCACCGCCCGAGACGCACGGCACGATGACGAGGTCGCATTTGCCCGCGGGATGCGCGTACGGGCTGCATGCGGCGAGCTCTTCCTTGACCTGCGGGTCACGCGTGAGCACGAACTCCCACGGCTGCTGATTGCCCGCCGACGGAGCCGCCATCGCGGCCTCCATCAGCCGCTCGACCTGCTCGCCGCTCACCGGCTCGTCGGTGAACTCCCTGATACTCACGCGCGTGAAAATCGCGTCTTCCATGATTGGCTCCCTTCGGCTTTGCCTCCTGCCAGTTTACTACCTCAGCTGCTCGCGAGCTTGTCGAGCGCATCGCCGGTGACCCGATAGACCGTCCACTCGTCCATCGGCTTGGCGCCAAGTGACAGATAGAAGCCGATGGATGGCTCGTTCCAATCCAGGCATGACCACTCCAGACGACCACATCCACGCTCGACGGCGATGGCGGCAAGCTTCTTGAGCAGCGCCGTGCCACAGCCGCATCCGCGATATTCCGGCAACACGAACAGATCCTCGAGGTAAATGCCCGCACGACCCAGAAAAGTCGAGAAGTTGTGGAAGAACAGCGCGAACCCGACCTCGCGCCCGTCAACGACGGCGAGCAGGACCTCGGCTTTTTGCCTGTCGAAGATCCATTCCTCGAGCAGCGCTTCGTCGGTGACGACCTCATCGAGCATGTTCTCGTAGGTTGCGAGCTCCCTGATGAAGTGCAGGATGACCGGCACGTCAGATCGCTCGGCGTATCTGATGGTAACCTCTTGGCTCATGGCGTCCTCCAAAACCAGACAAAACGGCCCCGGCGACTTTTGTCTTATTTCACGCGTAGGGACTCGAAGACGTCCGCAAGAAAAGTTGGGTCTTCCGAGTCCACGACGACCATCATCGTCTTCGAGCCTTCGTAGGGCAGCCTGCGCTGTGCATCCGGGAACAACGGATCCAAGCACTCGAAGGGCTTGAGCAGCAGCTCGTCATCGTAGATCCCGCCGACAACCACATCATCGAGGTAGACGATGTACTCGCCCATCATCTTGCGCGTCCTGATGCCGTCGACACCCGCGAGCAATTCCAGCACGTAGTCATGGTATTCCTGCGATGAGGCCATGCGCCCTCCCTTTTTTTCGTGCGGAATGAAACGATGCTGCCAGTATACTTCCCCGCCATGCCAATGAGAAAACGATCGGTACATTTCTCATGACAGCACCGGATAGATGCGCCATACTGCTGGGCAGTCAACGACACGGAGAAAACACCATGAGCATGCCCGAGATGAGACGCAAGCTGCAGCACATTCCGCACGACGAGTGCCTCGCGATGCTGCGCGACGGCCAATTTGGCACGCTCGCCGTGCATGGTGCCGACGGCTACCCGTATGCGGTGCCCATGAACTACGCACTGCTCGATGCGGGCGAGGAACTGCCGCTCATCTGCATGCACAGCGCTCAGCAGGGTCACAAGATCGATGCGATCAAGCGCGATGCCAAGGTCAGCTTCACCGTCGTGGGGCAAAGTCGCATCGTGCCCGAGAGGATAACCGACTACTTCCAGAGCGTCATTGCCTTTGGCAGGGCATGGGTAGAAGATGACCCGCACATCAGGCTCGACGCCCTGCATGCACTCGGAGAGAAGTATTGCGCTGGCTTCGAAAGCCTCGTCGAAGACGACATCGCCAAAAGCGGATCACACTGCTCGATCATCCTCGTGCGAATCGAGCAACTAACCGGCAAGGAAGGGCTTGACCTTGCCAAGACCCGCAGAGAATAGCCATGCGTGCCTTCATCGCCCTGGACATTCCACAGGCTCTGCGGGAGGACGTCGTCGCCCTGGCGCGCCAGCTCAAGACCGCCGTTAAGGGGCGCTTTGTGCCACGCGAAAACTACCACCTGACAATCGCCTTTCTGGGTGATGCGAGCGAGCGTGACCTTGCTGACGCCATGCTCGTGCTTGACGAGGCGGCGAGCCACTTCGACCCCGTCGAGCTGACACCCGATGGGCTGGGCAAGTTCGGACGCGCGAACGATGCGACCCTGTGGCTCGGCTTCACGCAGGACCCGAAGCTCATGGAGCTTGCCGCCTTCGTGCGTGCAGAACTCGATGACGCCAGCGTGAGCTTTGACGCAAAGCCCTTCCTTCCCCATCTCACCATCGCACGACGTGCCGCGCTCGACCATGGCATGCTGCCGCCCTTGCCCTTCCCCGCTCCGGCACATACCGGCGATCTCTCGCTCTTCAAGAGCACGCTGACAGGTGATGGCGCGATCTACGAGCCGGTCTACACAGTACGGCTTGGGGACTGAGGCGCTCTGCACGGCTCGCGATGCAAATTTTTTGCGTAAATGTGAGACCTCCTGAACCTGGAAGGGCACTTCATGCGCATTTTTTTCGATAATGTGAGACTAGACGAGGAATCGGTCTCACATAATCGCAAAAAACGTGCAGCAGGCCACCGTAGACCTCACATAATCGAAAAAAACGTGCATCTCGCCAACGACAACCTCACACTTACGCAATTTCTTTACACGGCGCATTTCGGATAGAATGCATCGCATGACATGCGGGAGAACACAGCAACAAGCTCGCATCTGGTACGTGGAAGACGACACGGACCTCGCGCAAGCAACGACGCTATTGCTTTGCGAAGCAGGATTCGACACACACGCGTTCACTGACGCTACGAGCGCGCGATTGGCACTCGCGCAGACTTTGCCTGACTTGCTCATGCTCGACTGGAATCTACCTGATGCGGACGGCATCGCCCTCTGCCGCAGAGCAAGGAATATCGAACCCGAACTTCCCATCCTCATGGTTACCGTGCGCGATGAGCCACGTGACATCGTCGAAGGCCTCGAAAGTGGCGCGGATGACTACGTGACCAAGCCGTTCGATGCAAGCGTCCTCGTCTCGCGCATCCGCGCCCTGTTACGCCGCTCATCGCCGTCACGCACCGTTTTGAGCTGTGGCAACGTGCGCATCGATGTCGACGCCGCCTGCGCGTTCCTTGGTGACGATGCCCTCGACCTCACGCCGACGGAATATCGATTGCTGCAACTCTTCCTCGAGAACAAGGGGCGCATCCTGACGCGCAGCCAGATCGTCCAGAGGATCTGGGATACCGATGAAAACGCCGTGTACGACAACACGCTCACCGTCACGGTAAAGCGTCTGCGCGCGAAGCTAGGAGCCTCCAACTGCATCAAGACCGTACGTAGCTTCGGGTACCGCATGGAGGAGCTGCCATGAACATGATAATCGCCCTCGTCCTCGGCACTATCATCGGCGCGGTGCTCGTAGCCCGCCAGGCATTCCGTTCCAGACAGCGTCAGGAAGGCCGCATCCGCAATCTCTCCGTCTATCTGGAACGCGCGGTCGCAGGCCAGGCGCCCATACTCGAAACATCCGGTGAGGATGAGATATCGCAGCTGCAAGACGAGATAGTCAAGACCGTGACGGCGCTCGAGTATGCCCGCCGACGCGCGACTGAGGACAAGGAAGCCTTCGCTGAAAACCTCGCCAACATCGCGCATCAGATAAAGACCCCCATCGTCACCATGTCGCTTGCCGCGAATGAGCTGCCCGACGACGAGCAGGCGGATGTCATTCGACGCCAGCTCAAGAGGCTCATGCAGCTACAGGAAGATCTCCTCATGATGGCGCGAATCGATTCGGGCGCACTCGTGCTCGATATCGACGATTGTGATGCATTCTCACTCCTGGAAACGGCAGCCGATGACATCGACGAACTCGCACATCATAGGCAGGTTACGATAGACGTCGAAGAACGCGGTACCGTGAGCCTGCGCGCGGACTTCCACTGGATGTGCGAGGCGATCTCCAACATCCTCAAGAACTGCGTCGAGCATGCACCGGCACACTCCACCGTACACGCATCCTATGCCGATAACCCCCTCTACACCGAACTGCGCATTTCCGACGAAGGGCCCGGTTTCTCTTCCGATGACCTTGCCCATCTCTTCGATCGCTTCTACCAGGGACGCGGAAGCGTCGCTGGCGCGACCGGTCTCGGGCTTTCCTTCGCCCGCCAGCTTATCGAGGCGCAAAACGGAACCATCGCTGCGGAGAACCTCCCCGCCGGCGGAGCGCTGTTCGAAATCAGAATCTATCGTCACCCCATTGTCACTTTGCATTCGTAAGCTAGGCCCAAGCAAGAGCTTCGTGGCAAAGTGGAGGTTACGATATGCCGATCGTCGAATGCATCGATGTCGAGAAGGCGTACGGAAAAGGTCCTCAGGCTGTCCATGCCCTGCGCGGTATCAGCCTGTCCGTGGATGCGGGGGAATTCGTCGCCATCATGGGCGCATCGGGATCGGGCAAGTCCACCTTACTGCACATGATCGGCGGCATAGACACGCCCACTGCCGGTGTCGTGGCCGTCGATGGGACGGATGTCGCGACGCTGGACGCGACACAAACGGCCATCTTCCGCCGCCGCAAGGTCGGATTGATCTACCAGTTCTTCAACCTGATCCCGACGGTGAACGTGCGCAAGAACATCATCATGCCCATGTTGCTTGACCGGCGCGAACCCGACCAGATGCTATTCGAGAGCATCGTCGGCACCCTCGGCATAGACAAACTACTCGATGCCATGCCTGTCGAATTGTCAGGTGGTCAACAGCAGCGCGTGGCAATCGCCCGCTCGCTCGTCTACCGGCCAGCGCTCCTGCTCGCCGACGAGCCCACGGGTAACCTCGACAAGCGAAGCTCGCGCGAGACGGTCGACCTTCTCAAGATGGCAAACCGGCAGTTCCACCAGACGACGCTCATCATTACGCATGATGACGAAGTGGCACTCGAAGCCGACCGCATCATCACGATCGAAGATGGTCGCATCATCGCAGATGAGCGTAGGTGATCGTCATGAGGAACAACCTGACGACGGATTTCATCCGCGGTAACAAGACATCGAGCATCATGATTGCCGTCACGGTCCTCATCAGCAGCTTCCTGCTTACGTTGCTGACAACGACGCTGTACAACTTCTGGATTGACGCAGCGATGCAGGCCCAGACACAGGGCGTCGATTGGCACGCGCGCATCACCGGCGAACTTGCCGCCACCGCTTCGATATACCTAGGCACGACACTTCTTGGCTGCATCGCGCTGGTGCTCATCATTCGCAACGCGTTTGCCGCGTCGATGCAGACACGTGTGCACCAGATGGGCATCCTATCCACCGTCGGCGCGACGCCCCGCCAGATACGCGGGGTGTTCATACGCGAGTCACTTATGCTCAGCATGATCCCCGGTGCCGTGGGAGTAGCCCTCGGCATTGGTGTGACTGCCGGCTTCATCACGCTCGTGAGGCAATATGCCCAGTCCATCGGCATCGAGCGAGACCTGGCGATTGCATTTCACTTCGACCCGCTCCTCCTTCTCGCCATCGTTGGCCTCGTCCTTCTCACCGTACTCGTATCCGCAGGACTGCCAGCGCGCAAGATGGCGAAGATATCTCCTCTCCAGGCAGTTCGGGGACTTCCCGAAGACCAGCTGGACAAACAGGTGCGACGCGGTATCTGCGCACGCCTCTTCGGTATCGAAGGCGAGCTTGCAGCCGGCGCGATACGCCTGCGACGGTCTCTACTCCGCTCCACCTCCATCGCATTGGGCCTTTCGTTTGTCATCTTCATCGTGTTCTTGTCATTCATGACCGTCTCGAAGGTGGTGAACGAGCTGCATTTCTATCGCGATTACGGCGATGATCCGACCTACGTTGCCCAGACGCTGGCTCAGAACGATGCTATCTGGAGCGGTTACGCGCTTGTCGTCGGTGCCTTCTGCGCCATCCTGGCCCTCATCGGCATCGCTGCCGTCGTCACGCAGGCACTGGGATTCGTGAGCCAGCGCAAGCGCGAGTTCGCCCGCTATCGCTCCATCGGCATGACGCCAGGCGGTATTTACCGCATGCTCTGCGTCGAAGGTCTGCTGACGGTGATTCGCCCGCTGCTCATCGCACTCATTCCAGCCGCCGTGCTCTCCATCGCCATGGTAATTGCGGGGCGCCTGGATATTTCCACATATGCGGCGGCCTACCCCTATGCCGCAGTGGGCATATATGCACTCATCATTTTCGCAATCGTTTTTGGAGCGTACTTGATAGGCGCGCATCGTGTGAACCAATGCGACCTCGTCACGGCCCTGCGCGATGACACGCTCGTGTGAGGATGAGCAAACGAGATTTCTCGACTCCGCTCACTGCGTTCGCTTCGCTCGAAATGACAAGTATGTGACAGGGGTCAGACCCCTGTCACATCGTGACGAATGCTAGACTTGGGCTTGCAAGGACTCACTCCCGACGAGCAAGGCAAACCATGAGCAAGACCGGCATCATCATCGTGAACACGGGCAGCCCCGCCGCACCGACCAGCGAGGCGGTAGCCGAATACCTGCGTGCGTTTCTCTCGGACCCGCGCATATGTCCCATGAACCCACGTCTGTGGCATCTCATCCTGAACCGCTTCATCATCCCCAAGCGCGCCCCAGTCTCGGCTGCCAAGTACGCATCGATATGGACTGACGAGGGCGCGCCGCTTGACGCGGGAATGAGGTCGCTTTCCCAGAAGCTCGAGCGAGCATGCGAACATGATGACGACATCGCCCTCGTACGCCATGCCATGTGCTACTCGGCGCCCTTCGTCGAAGATGCCCTGGCCGATTGCAGGGAGCGCAGCTGTGACGAGGTCATCGTCATCCCACTGTATCCCCAAAGTGCCTTCTCGACAACCATGGCGGTAAAAGACAAGGTCAACCAGGCGACCGAGAATCTCGGCTGGACGCCGGCGTTACACTTCGTGGAGAACTACCACGACGAGCCAGCCTACATCGCCGCAATCGCGGATTCCGTTTCCCAATCGGGATTCGACGCCAACGCAGGAGACTGTCTGCTCTTCGCGTTTCACTCGATTCCGATGACCGACATCCGCTCCGGAGACACGTACGACGAGCAGACGCAACAGACGGCGCGGAGCGTTGCCGACGCCTTGGACCTTCCCGAAAAAGCCTGGTGCGTGGGCTACCAATGCCGCTTCGACAAGAGCCGCACATGGCTGGGACCTTTCACGAAGGAAGTCCTGGGTACGCTTGCCGACGTACGGCGGCTCTTCGTGATCGCCCCCAACTTCTCCGTCGACTGCCTCGAGACGACCCATGACATCCAGGACACGTTGCGCAGCGCATGGTTCGAAGCCGATGCGGACCGGCCGGCGGACTCGTTCGTCTACGTGCCCTGCCTCAACGACTCGCCGGCCCAGGTGGACCTGATCAGGCAGGTCGCCCTACGCGCCCTTTCTACACCTTGCGCGCCTGCTTGAAGCGCTCGATGTCCTCGCGATACTCCGCGAGCGCCGAGTGCGGCTCCTCGATGTAGAACGGCAAGTTGGCCAGACGCGGATTGTTGGTCATAGCCGCCAGGGCGTCAAAGCCGATGGTGCCAGAACCGATGCGGGCATGGCGATCCACATGCGAGCCTCGCGCCTCCTTGCTATCGTTGAGGTGCACGGCGCATAGCTTGTCCAAGCCGATCACATGATCGAACTCGTCGAGCACGCCATCGAGGTCATCCACGATGTCATAGCCGGCACCCCACAGCGCGGCGGCATCGATGAGCACGCCCACGTGATCCTTGAGATCGACCTGCTCGATGACCTGCGCGACTTCCTCGAAGCTACTGCACAGCTGGTGTCCCTCGCCCGTCAGCATGCAGATGAGCAGCTTGCCCTGCTGGCTGGGGTGTACGGTGGCGTTGATGGCGGCAGCGAACTTGGCAAGGCCCTGCATCTTGGACTCGTCGAGCGCACTGCCGGGGCGCACGAGGTAGTTCTGGCCGGGAATCTCGTCGAGACGCGCCATGTCCTCGGCCATGACCGCCAGGGCGAAGTCACGCTGCTCGACCTTGCCCGAGGCAGGCTCGATGTCATAGGGCGCGTAGGCGAGCGGGCTCACGATGCCGTGCTCCTCCGCGTACTCGCGATATGCCTTCACGTCTGCCTCGTCAACGGGCTTGACGCTGCTACCGCGCGGATTGCGCGAGAAGTACTGGAAGGTGTTCGCGCCCAGGCCATCCGCCTCCATTGCCATGGAGAGATAACCCTCGCGCTTCGATAGGTGTGCTCCGATCACGAACATGACAATCATCCTCTCAATCGTTGAAGTGCCACCAGCATGACGGCACGTGTCTACTGCAGATAGAGCTCCCTGAGCCGTTCGCGCTCGCGCTCCCCCACGCCGAGGACCGCCGCGAGGTAGGCATCCATGCCGCCGCATTCTTGCTCGACGGCCTCGAGGGCCGCGTCCAGGTAATCCATGCTGGCGTAGAAGATCGCATCGACGTCCAGGTCGACATGTTCGAGCAGCCCGTGCCCGGCAAGCGCATCGAGGATCTCCTCGGCGCGCCCGCGCGCGAACAGGTTGGTCGCGAGATAGTCCGCGCGGATATGGGGCATCGGGACGCCGAGCGCGTACTCGACGAGAACGCTCGCGAGTCCCGCGCGATCCTTGCCCTCGGTGCAATGCCACAGCGTCGCCCCGCCCTCGGCCGCCAGAAGCGTCTCGAAGAATTCCCGGTAGGCCCGCTTGCCATCCTCGCCGAGCAGGCAGGTGACGTACAAACCGCGGATGGTCTCGCGGGCGTTGCCGCTGAAGCGCTTGAGTGCCGCGAGGTCACCTGCCATGCCGCCCTCGTGCGTGATGCCGACGGCGGCCTCGGAAAAGACCGGCAGGTCGGCAAAATCAACGCCCTGCATGCGGTCCTGCGGATCGGGGGCACCCTCGCGCTCCTTTGCCGTGCGGAAATCCACGACGCGCGCAAGCCCGTGACCATCGCGCAGCAGCTCGATGTCCTCGTCCGTACACTTGTGCAGGTCACCAGAGCGGATGAGTCTACCCACGGCGATGACCCTGTCATCAGCCGTCGACAACCCGCCCAGGTCTCGCGTGTTGCGCGCTCCGCGCAGCGTCACGTGGCCAAAGTTCTCGAACCCGGGGATTGGCTGGGGAAGCTCAG
>ERZ836877.3078-NODE-3078-length-19667-cov-6.641342_pt1 | contig 19667 bp, 18 predicted proteins | sample MGYA00519469_ERZ836877 | MGnify/ENA primary metagenome ERZ836877 (study PRJEB31850, sample SAMEA3708809) | human gut metagenome | biome: human gut; feature: human-associated habitat; material: faeces | place: China | collected 2014 ... | reverse complement strand
CATTTATTAACCTTGTAATCATTCGGTTAGATCAAAAATACCGAACCATTGTTAATAGGTGAGATGGATGATTGACAGCTTGACGGATATACGCAATCTGGATTATTGCGGGTACGGTAACACGATAAGCAGGCCCGGCTATATCAATGATAGTCCATAGGGCAGTCAGAACCCATCCAACAGGCCCCATCATGATTGATGCCATACGGGTAAGCGCTGCATTAGCGGCAAAAGAAAGACCTCGGCCAACGAGAAATTTCATGACCGCATTTACTACCGATACCAGGAGAATGTAACTCTGAAAGCCTCCGGCTTTCCACGCGGTCATCAATGTAGCTATTGCCATTTGACGGGCGAAGTTAGTTGTCGGATAGCCGAGCTCTTTCAGCATCTCTTTGAGCTCTTCATCTGTGGCTCTGTTGATTGAGTCGTCAAACAGCTTCTGTAGCGTGTATTGTTCAATCTGTTCATCGGAGTTGTACTTGTTAAAGGAGACTTTGTTACGCTTGGCCACATCTCGTAGAATCCGTGAGTACTCAGGTCCTTCTCCTCGAAAAATATTTACTAAGCTGTTGCCTCCGAACAGGCGGAATTCCTCGATAAGTTTGGGAAGTATTCCCCTGATGTTGTGGGGATAGTTCTGTTTGAATGTCTGAGACCTGGATAGGTCTTCTGTCATTCTGTAGTTGCCCTCCTTGTCTTTAACTATGATGTCACAAAGGAGACGAAGGTCGTCATTAGACGCACGATAAAGGAATTCGAGATTTTTCATCTTTAGTTTATATTGATTATTATGCGATAGCTACTTGCTGTTTCTTATTGGCAAATACATTACAAAGATCTGAGAACTTTGAGAAGAGACTGTCAAGGGTTTTCCTGTCTTCGAGCTGGGCACCCATAACTACTTCGAAAATATCGAATAGCTCGTTGATAAGACCTTTGCACCTTGCGCAGTTGATCACCTCGTAGTTTAAGTTGTGTCGGAGTTCTTTGAGTTTTCTTGACATACCACCGGCTATAGTTGTGCCTTTTGTTATGAGCGGATATATAATATCGTATATCTCCTGCCCCAACACTGGTCCATAGCGTTTTATCAGATCTATGCGACCATAGGAGTTGGGCTTTGAAGTCAGGTGCCATCCACAACAATGGCTGCAGTAATATGCCCTTACAGGCCTCTTCCCGGTTTCTTCCTCTATGGCATCTGCGTTATACTTAAGAAATAGGATTGCTTCTTTCTTGCTTTCAAACAGCATCTTCGGACGCTGGCAACTAGGGCAGTGGTAATGATTCTTTGTCGGTTTCATAATTCGATTGAGTTTTTTAAATAAAAAAGTGAAGAGAGAGAAGAGTCTAAGGATTAATGACGATGGACGCCTGTCTCATATTAGCATTAGTAATCGTCATCTTCCCAATCATCGTCATCGGGAATCTCGTCGCAAGGCCAAGTGGCATCACAGTCAGGACAAACGTACTCTACGCCGTCACAGTAGGCATTATCCATGCCGCAAAATGGACATTCTGTTGTCATAGCTTACTATTTTTTAGATTTGTGATATTTATAAATTCCATATCCAATAGCTCCAACAGCCGCAATGCCTCCAACTATCGGGATTGCCGCAAGCACCGTCGCTCCGGCAGCCATACCACCACCTCCAGCAGCAAGGGCTCCACCTCCAAGCCATGCTGTCGCTGCGTTGGTTGCAGCCGCTCCGGAGAGAGTGCTGATAGCTATGCCTGTGGAGGCTGTGCCGAAAGTTGTTGCTATACCCATGGCAGCCGCCTGACCACCAACGGCTGTTGCCGTTCCTGCCGCGGCTCCAACGCCGCTCTTGATTTTGTCTTTTGTCTTCATTGTCATATGTTTTTTGTTTGACACTGCAAAGTTCGCTCATAATTGCGAATATTTGTTTCGCATTGTAGTTAAGCATCTATCTTTATTCTGATGTCACAGAATTATGAAGATAAAACGAAGGTACGTTTCGCATGCCCAAATGTAATGCAAGAAATAGAATCTTATTTTTAAATAGACTATATACAATACCTATACACTTTCTTCGTTTCTTATTGTTTCAAGCAATAAGTCAAAATTTATCATGCCATTCACTCTATCGCATATAATACGCAGAGTTTTATTCGCATTTACTTTGCTAGTTTGATAAGTTTTTCTAACTTTGCACCAAAGCAAATATTAGATTTATGGAAACAGTAGACTGGAAGAAAATCGAGGCGCTCGGATACCGACGAGCCACACGATTGCGCAAAATAGAACATGCGCTAGTGTCTTATCCAGATGGCCTTACTTCTGAGCAACTATGTCATGAGATAGGGCTCACAACAAGTTCTCGTATTAGGACTCTTCAAATCGATCTTAATGAACTTCGGGAACTTTACACAGGTAAACAGGAGATAACGCGCTCTCCTCATAAGCTTCTTACAAAAGGAGGCGATTTAGCTTTTCCAGAAGCAGAGTTTACAACTGGGGACCGTAAACAGCTTAATGCCATTTGTAGACTCATAGCTTTTTTTGATGGAGCAGTCCCCATAAAGGATGTTTTGCATGTTACACTAAGTGATGCAGAAGAAGCATTAAAAGGAATATCAGACAGCATAGATGTCACTACGAATGGCAAGGAAATTAAGTACATCAAAGAAATCTTTGAGGCTATCGAGCATCGTTATGTCTTAGATATTTTTTATCCTCGTCTTCATAATGGCAAAGAGTTCCCTTTTGCTCCCTATTTGCTGAAACGGTTCAACAACAAATGGTTTGTAATCGGAAGAATGTATGTCGACAAACCTTTTGACTGGACTGTCATTCCCTTGGCGGCTATTCCCATCCTGAACAAACACAAAGGAGACTGCCATTATTTACCCAATAAAGAATTTGAGATCAGCAAGCTGAAACAACGCATACGTTCTTACTACGATAATGTTTTGGGCTTTCATGTTCCCACTAATGAGTCGGATCCCGAGAAAGTACCACACACATTAAATCCGGAAATGTTGGAAATTGAAGACATTCTTATCAAATGCAGCCCAAAAGCACTCAGACTAATAAAAGAAAATCCCATTCATACTAACCAGCAAATTTCAGAAGAGAAATCTGAAGTAATGTTAAGACTCGTTATTAATCCTCTGCTCATTCAACGAATCCTTGGTTTTGGAGAAGAGGTCGAAGTTATAACGCCTCAAACTCTTCGAGAGAACATTATTGATACAATCCATAAGATGGTCTCAAAATACCAGACGAATTAAAAATTCGCATAACAACGTTAACTTTGCGGCAAAATCAGAGTAGTTTATGAATAATGAGACAATTTACAAGCTGAACTGGCAGTACGACTATTGGGGCGATATTGAGAAATGTTTTCCGAAAGGATGCAAGGTGACTGCTGTTGTGAATAAAGTAACCTACAATTATGCTTTCCTTATAACCGCTGAAGGAATAATATGCTATCTATATAAGGGTAAAATCAGTTCTCCATGGATAGTAAAGGATTTAACCGAAGTGATAACGTTAAGGGAATCACTGAATTGCACTGTTGCTGATTACGATTTTGAGAAGAAACGCTTAATTGTATCCTTAAATCTTAACTGAAATGAGATTATTAGACCTTGCCAAGAAGTGTGGTGCTGAGATTAATGATATTGTTCGTACTATAGAAGTTCAATTTCATGAAACTTTGCCCGAGTCTCCAGATATTCATGTTCCAGATAAATACATATCACGTATATTATATATGTATGAAACCTTGCAACCACATCTTTTCAATAAATGCTATAAGCCGGAAGAGGATGGTAATGGAACTGGGGCGTTACAATCAAGTAACGATGACTCTGAATGCTCATTCGTGAGTTCAGACGATGTGCAAGATATGGACTATATAGAAGGGACATCCGATCATCAATGTTCTACTATATCTCATCCTCATGTTAAAACCGTTGTGGAGTCTAACATCCCGACTCCAGCAAAAACTTCTGACAGTGGCATCGGCCATTTGATTAAACTAAATAGAATCGCTCGCGATCTTAATCTCAGTGTTTTTACAATAGAAGAGGCATTCAACCATGTTTTTCAGGGAAATACAAATCCTAATTCTCGAGTTTCCCGTAATCTGGCCATCCAAATATACAATTATTTCGGAAAGGAATATGATGATGCGAGTGAGTTAACTGCGCCTAACTGTAACTCTACAAAAGATATGGATGGCGATCTCGAGCATGAAGACGCCACAGAAAGTATTGTTAAGGAAACAATTGACAACGATACCATCCTAACAATCTCCAATCAAGAGGTTGTTCAGCAAGAACATTTATATACTATTGCTAAACTCTCGCAGAGGATGGGAATAGCAGAAGGCCGTGTAAGAAACATATTGACTTGCTTGGGATACAGTAATACTCTCGATTCCAATGATGCAGTCATTGCGTCCAATCATTGGGAAAAAATTATCGAGGATTACAATTCGGTCTCATCCCATTCTCCAAAATCAAATCGAGAAGGAAAAAATTTGCAAAGAATCATCGCCCTTGGATTAAATAGTTTGAATAAACCGACTGTAATAGAGGATCTTCAATCAGCCTATGATTCCCATCAAATAACCGAAGCCAAAATTACATCTATCAATAGTGGCGGATATGTCATGACTTCGATAGGAAAAGATTATAATGTGCTGTTCTGCCCTTATAGCCATTCGGTTGCATCTATAAGTGGAAGTAAATTCTGCAAGAGACTGATAGGCAGTAGTTGGCTGGTAGAAGTGAAATCCAACCCTTCAGAAAACAATGGAAATGTTATCGTGTCAGCCAGATTAAAAAAGGAAGCCTATTCAGGAATGGTTAAAGAGGACGGTTTCTATGAGGCATTTATATGTAATTGCACTGAATATGGTGCGTATGTTCTTATAGAAAAATGCGTGCCGATGTTTATTCCCAATAAGTTAATAAGTTGGAAGAATACTAACAACGCACAAACAGATCTAAAACCGGGAGAATCTGTTGTCGTTAAAATTCTTAAAGGCGACAATGGGCTTATTGCAAGCATCCGTGAAGCATTTATTGATCCATGGATACAAGTACCCACTGTTTATCCAGTTGGGACCGTTGTTGAAACAAGCATAATTAAGAGAGAAGAAGGCCATGTCCTTGTTAATATAGGCGATTATACGGGATATTTACCTGCTTCTGAAGCCTCCTGGGTGGAGTTTATTCGTGATTGTCGGGATTATAGTTTTCCGGACCCTCTTCGCGTAGTCGTTACCGGATATAACGACAAATTGAAAACCATTGAGGTAAGCGTCAAGCGACTCTATCCTGATCCGTGGACAGAACTCGACAAACATCTACCAGAAGGAGAAATCGTAAAAGCTATAATAACCGAACTTTCCAATAGCGGAGCAAAACTCAAAGTCGGAGATTTAGGATTCAAGGGATATCTGAGCTATCGTGATGTCGACTGGTGCCGAAATGTCGACAGAAATAGCTTCCCGTATTCAGTTGGCGATCAAATCAATGTGAAAGTAATTCATCATAATAAGAATCGTCGACAACTTACATGTTCATTAAAGGCGTTGTTCACAAATCCTTGGGAAGAACTTTTCGGAAAGGAAACTGTTGATGGCACCGTAATCAAAGTATCTGAAGATCAAGCCTTGGTACGTATTGCAGGAGGCATTGAGTGCAGTTGTTATGAAGTATTGGATTACGACCTAGAGAATCAGACATTGAAGTTTGATATATTAGATCTCAATGTCGCGGCTCAGCAGATTGTCATAAGCTACAGGAAACAGGAGATTGTGCATCTCAATACCCTTGCCGTCGGTGAGATGTTTAAGGAATATCGTAATCTCGCTGATGCAGATAAAGGACTTATTGAAGAAACCGAAGACGGAGAAGACTCAGAAGTATACCGCAACTTTATTATCAAGGAGGTCGGTTCAACAGGCCGTGTCACAGCTGTTTATGCTGAGGATGATGGAGAATATGAAAACGGGATTCTCCTCCCGGGGTCTGTGATGATAAATGGATATCCCGTTAATGTGATTTTTGCTCGTCAGATTATAAAACAGTATATCATACCGGGAGAAACACTTGAATTTAGAGTTACTCACCGATATGAGGGATTCAACTATGCAGTGCTTACAATCGATGCCGCTGCCTTACTTGACCTGAACAATATCGCTACTGGCGATCTCGCATCATTGACATCTGGCAATGGCGTTGAAGCAACAGTGCTGGGTGAAATCTGTACCAAACGCAATCTATTTGTCCAGTATAAGGGTTATTTTGGTTATATTCCCAGAATGGAATCAGCCTTAACCGCTGATGAGTTCCCGGACACAATTCGTGTAAAAGCAGTTATAGCCCCTAAACATCCCGGACAAATGATAAGATTTGCCACAATCGATCAAGAAGAACAGAAGCAGGAACTTCATGAACAGCTGGTTGAAAAAGAACTTATAGAAATCCTCGACCGTGACCTATATGATTGCTATAGTGAAATCAATAGTCTTAGCGGCTTCAATCCAAAGTTATCTGATTATTATCCATTTGCTTTGCAACTTAGATACAATCCTGAACAACAAGAGGAATTGGCCAATTTACTGATATCAGACCCGACCTATTTTTCATCACAGACGTTTTTCCTTGACTGTTTCAAGGCTAAGGGAGGCAAAGGTTATGTTTTGAGTTTATTCAACAATAATATTTCCATTTCGGCATTTTGCAGTGAGAAAGAAGATGCCGATGAAATAAGAATAAATGAATTCATTCTTGACGTATCTGATGCCACAGAACGAGGCAAACATTATGGGAAGCCCCTTAGGATTACAGGTGAAAACGTACATATTGTGCCTTTGAACTCGAGTGCACTTCCACCGGCTCAGCAAGACACCGATATCGTAATGGCATTCATCAAGTACAATAGGGAGGTCCTTCCAGAACTGAGAAGGCTCAGCCGTGATGGATTACAAAAGAGGGGCGAACATTATTTGACGCTTCAGGAACTCCTTAAGATGGATCTTAAACGAGAAGAGTCTCTTTGCTGCAAATGTGTGAAAATCAAAAGGAATATAAAAGAGGACGCTGGCTCACTGGGGGGATATGGGATAGTTTTTGATGCGCCATCTGAGACTTTTGAAGCCATTATGAGCAAGGATGATTCTGGTGAAGGGCTAATGGTGATGGTAAAACCCGACGATAACGAACCGTTTAAAGATCGTCAACCCAGTGGTGTGCTTAAATGTCTTGGCTCAGACCGATGGATCGTTGAACTCTATGCCAATCGAGACATCGATATTACCGCCATAAATCAGATGGGACTTAGCATAAAGCGTTTCCCCAACACCCGCCATATAAAAAAACAGATAATGGCGATTGACAACTTTGTTTATGAGCGGAACGGACTTGATATATTCAGCAAGATTGCCCGAAATAAGCTTAATCCAATTGTAATTCCGCCCACCGGAAACATTGATGCCAACGACCGTTTTAATCTCCAAGACCCAGGCGACTCTCAGGCTAATGCGCTGAAGATATCCCTCGGTGGATCTCAAATATCTTTGATTCAAGGCCCTCCGGGTACAGGTAAGTCAACCGTGATTGTCGATATTATTCGCAATCTGGTCAAACGTCACAAGAAGGTCTTGGTCTGCACTCAATCAGTAGCTCCAGTAGAAGAGTTATACTTTAAGTTGTCCGGACGTAAAGATGGCAAAACCGTGAATGAGTCGGTCAAAGTTGACGGACATCCTTTGCGCTGCGCGTATATTCGTGATGATGAATCAATAGAAATTAGTGGAAGTGTAGTCGAACGACGCAACGCGCTTAAGGACATGATGCTTCTTGTAAAAAAGCTAAAGGACAATAATTCATTTGTAAATGAAGCCTCTATTGATGAACTCAAAATGCTGAAAGATTCTTTGAGTAAACATCATAAGGAAGAGTGTGGTGAAGTAGCTCGTAAATTTGCCAAGGATATTCTGCCCCAACATAGTGATGTATTGAATATACTGAGTGAATATCACGACGCATTGGATAAGGAGGATGTAGAGAATTTTGCTTCTGAACATCGCACTCTCAATCTTGAAGCAGTCGATGTGGTATTCGGAACCTGTATAGGCGTTGGGGTAAACCCATTGCTTAAAGACCTCCATTTTGATACCCTTATAATAGATGAGGCAGGTAAAGCCAACTATGCTGAATCATTAGTACCCATGATGATGGCTGACGAGTATGTGCTTGTAGGGGACGACAAACAACTTCCACCCTATACCAACTCAGAATTAGTTAAGAAATTGGCACTAAAACGATTACAAGATAAAGGGATAGAAGTGGAAGAAGAGGATCAGAACTCTCAAGATCTTGCTTCAGAAATTGAGGGTATAATGGAAGATGTTGGTAAATCCCTATTCGGCGATTTGAGGCCTCGGCTACCCGAATCAAACCAGATCATGCTATCCAAACAATTCCGAATGCATCCGGTGATAGGAGACTTTGTGTCAAAGCTCTTCTATGACGGCAAAGTCGTTTCAGTGCCAAAGCCTACCGATAGAATTCTCAACATCCATGGGTTAGAGAATCCCATAAATTTTATTGACACTTCGGGCATGGGTGTTGAAGCTCGCGAAAGACGACAAGGTATGAGTCTATATAATGACGGTGAGATTCAGGTTATAGAAGAGATGCTTCTTCCTATGTTGGAGTCAGCTATAGAGTCAGGGAAGTCTGTAGGTATCCTTTCTCCCTATGGAGCCCAGGTCATAAGGATGCGTGAACACTTTCCGAAATTGAGAAAACATATATTCACAATCGACTCCATTCAAGGTGAGGAATATGATATTGTGGTGTTTTCGTTTGTGCGTAACACACGCTCTGGCTCACTAAACTTTGTAGATGATTTGCGTCGGCTCAATGTCTCGTTCAGTCGAGCAAAATGCAATCTCATTATGGTTGGTCATCTCGATACTCTCCGGGACGAATCGTTACACAAAGTTGATAAAGAAGCGGTAATGGCTGTATATGACGAAATAGAGAACAATAAGGTAGAACTTGTGGTGCATCACGGAGCTATGCAACGTATGTATGAAGACTTCCCTCCCGCTTTGTGTCCCCTGATAGGGAATCTGGACGAACCATATCATGTGTTTGAAAGTTGCCGGTTCGCCGGCAACGGCCAGTTCTCCGCAATCTATAAAGGCAAGTTGCTCTCGCTTTACAATCCAGTGCTGAAAGGTGTTCCAAAAGACAATCTAGCCGAAAACTTTAGGGCAAGTCTCATAGGTTATGTCGATGAAAAGCCACACACCATGATTGAACCCATAGCTCTTTGGCTAACATCGCAGAACTCGCTAAGAGACTTCCGTTTCAAGGCGAAGGTCTATTCCACGACTTCCTCAGAACTCACACTGGAACTGTATGATAAATCTCTCATCTCACTTTCGATTCCTAACTCGTGCCGTTTCTCCGAAGGCATGTTGGTAGAGGTAGAGGTGAAAGGCAACCGAAACTTCACAGTAAAGGCACTTGATAATGACTAACAATACATTGATAGAATATGCCAAGACTAATGGACTAACGCCACTTGCTTGGTTTGAAGTTAATTATCCGACATATGCAGTCAAGGTAAAATATAAATATCCTACATCCGATCCTGCTGATTTCAGAGACCGAGCACTTCTTCAAATGATAGATATAGGAGTGCCTTATTCGACCGCATGTTCACTTTTGTTGGTTACCGACCCCTATCAGTCGATTCTTCAGAGATTTAAATCAGACGAGCCGGGACCTCAGCTTGTCTACTTTGACAAGATGCTAAACCAACTTGCCCTTACTCCGATAGGAAGACAGCGCATTGAACAGATCGAACTCGCAAGAGACGGTGTTTCATGCTGCTTCATAGACGGATTTACTGGCAAGCCTTTCCCTATTGATGTGGTTAATAATCTAAAAGATCGATTTGAATGTAACGAGATTTACAACATCCCGGGGGGCATTTATCCTTTTAATGCCAACATTGAACACAAGATAGTAGAACTGAATGCAAAACTTAATGATGGAAAGGGAAGAAATTATCAAAAACGATTAGACATACCTGAAAAGTCTCGTGAAACATCCATGACATTATTGGGACCTAAGTGGATGAAGAATCTTTCAATTGGCATTTTTTGGAATGGGACAGAGGTTGTACGTAAGATTTTCTGCGATGATCGCTCAAACCCTATATCTACATTTGGGTGGCTTGAGAATATAAATACCTTTAAACTCGATGGTAATGTCAGAAGTAATAAATTCGTTTATGTAATCGACAAATCTGACAGTACAAATGTGTTCGTCAACAATTCAGCCGATTTGAATCAGCTTATACTATCTACCATTGGCACAGAATATGGGACAGAATTTGTCAAGGGAATAAGCTTGACATGGAATCCTGAGATGTCTCAATTCCAGATATCTATAAACAGCATTGACGAGACGACTCGAAATCGGACACGAATGTTATCAATAATTGAAAATGGCATTATGTCAATCAAGCTAACGGGAATGACAGGATCGCTGTTTATCGAAGTAAAAGCTTCTGAAATTATAAACAGCCTTGGACATTTACGCAATAAGATAGATAAATCAGGGCATGATTGGCATGAGATAATTGATATGATCCGGAAAGATTATCCAGACAATTGGCGTCAGACTCTTAATGCAATAGATCGTCATGATCTTGTTTTCAGACATGATATTGAGCAATTTATAAAATATGGGAAATGAGTAATATATTCTATAATAATAATGCTAAAAGAAATCTGACAGGTGAAGTTATCCGCCAGATTCGTACAGCAAAGACATGGGTAAAGGCCTGCAATCTCCTTTTTGATGACCCAGATATCCTCAAGGCACTATCAGACGCACTTGGTAGGGGTATAGCTGTCTTTATCCTCACCAATCTTGAGGGCGTCTCAGGAGAAGTCTATACCGAAATTTCGACCGGAAAAAAGCGTCATGCAAAACAAACGACTCAAAATCTTTTCCATTCTCAGGCAATTAAGCAACTCTATCGGGCTGGGGCCCATATATCAGGACTTGACGGGTTACACGCTAAATTCCTACTAACTGATACTGGCAACGGTTTAATCACAAGTCTCAACTTTACACCTAACAGTGTCGAAAAAATATCCGAGCTCGGAGTTACGCTGGACGGAAAAGAATTTGATGAAGCAGAAGAGATATTTGATCATCTGTTCCTACGTCCTGACAGATTTCGTTTTGCCAGCTATGACACACACTTTTCTTATGAACGTCCGTCAGATACAATAGACAGCGAACATCTCTCTAGGTTGTCTAAAATCAAGATGACTCTAGCTCCGACCGACCGTGGACATGGAGGGGCTCTGTCAGAGTGTAATATTCATGATCTTCGCGATGAAATTTTCGACATCATAAATTCCGCCGAGAAAGGAGAAGATCTATATGTCGCCACCTATTCATTTGATCCCAGGGCTGAAGGACCCAATGGAGAGAAGTTGGGTAACGCCTTGATTAATGCGAAGAAACGCGGTGTGCGACTTAACATTGTTATGCGAGAAGATAAAAAGCAGATCGTCAAAGGAATCTTCATACATTATCATAAGGACAATCATGCAAAGGTTGTAATGAGTGATAAACGTGGTATATTGTTCACGGGAAATCTAACGACTGAATCGTTTGAGAATGGTTTTGACCTTGGGGTAACACTTGCTCCAGAGCAAATAAGTGAGGCTAGGAATTTTATTGACAAACTGATAGAACAGACAAAGCAATGACACAATTAGATAAGTATATTGAACAATGGATAAGTGAGACTGGTAATCCTGAAAAACATGATGCAGCCAAGAGATTTTACGCAGATAAGATAATGCCCGAGCTGCTCTCAAAACTGAGGGAAACCGACTCTGTAGGTAGGCAACTGAGAGAGACCGGAGGTGTGGATACCTTGTTCTCAGTACTTGGCATGACACCAGCCCCAATCGTTATAACCCAACATTTACTGCAACCCAAGAATCATGTTATCTTTTATGACAAGAACATAAAAGTCAAGGATGACAAGATTCTTGCTCACCTCAATTCCAGTCCGACTTATGTGATGCTCGAGGACGAATCGTTTGGAACTATATACGAAACAATGAAAGAGATGCTCATTGTCAGCGATGGTGGAAATATGGTCATAGATATTACCGGAGGAAAAAAATCAATGACTGCAGCTGCCTCAATTTTTGCTAAAGACTTTGATTTCAACATCGTTTATGTCGATATGACAGCTCCCGGAGCATACATTCCTGCAATCCATCAGGCACGTCCTGGCTGTGAAAGGCTAAATCTCGTATACTCTCCGTTACGCGATTTGCCAGAGCTTTTCCATTAATCGAATGTTATTTCTGATAAATTGATTCATAACGTGAAAAATTATGATTTGAAGGAGTGGATGGAGGAACATCCTCAGGAGTATGGCGAGTTTGCTGCGGCGATGGGCGAAGCGGACTTGCTGGAGGTGTTTCTGTTGGGTTCGGCTGCGTTTAATACGTCGCCGGAGTTTCAAAAACGGCTGGAGAATATGATTGACCTTGACAATCTGAACTTGGATGAGCTTTTGAAAAATATTCAAGAGTCGGATTTTGCAGAGAAGATATTTGGCGAACAGGCAGAAGGGAGCGAATGGGCTAAATACCGGTTGCCCTTTGCCGCATGGCTCAAATATGGACGCTCTTCTGAAATGATGGTGGATAATATTGAGGAAGCTGCGCTGTCGATTGACAACAAACAGTACCAGTGGCAGCTTGCAAAGTTCCTGAAGGCATTTCTTGCGAGGGAGGTAGAGGATAAACGACGCTCGCGCAAGGATTTGGAGGAGTATTTTGATTATCGAAAAAGTATCGATAACGGCAATTTGGCTGATTGGGCGTTGGAGGGCATCAACGAATCTAAACCGACCGCTAAAATTACAGAGAATACGGAATTGCCCCATGACCTTCTTTCCCTTTTGGCATCTCACGACAGTGAGATTGTTAAGCGCATTGGCAAATGGATAGAAACACATATCCGTGGTGTTGACATCGCACACTTATATGTCGCACTTGTCGAGTCTGGCGAGCTGGCTCCGTCAACACCTGTCAAACGATTTGTCGAGATATTATCCGCCACATTCCCTGAATGCAAAATCGTCGGCGAACGTCAGGTGCAGAAGAGCGTAAATACGCAACAAGATTTATCTCCCAATCGTAAGCGATTTATCAAAGACGAGCCAGAACATCGCTTCGCTATTGACTCTATAAAGACTGATGTTTTGCGAATTGATCCAGATGGAGTAGACTGAAATAGCCTCTTTTCGATTCGTTTGATTCGTTTTAGAGTTCGCGAACTTAACGAACCGCCAATTCTTTTTAATCCAAGAAATTACGCTATATTTTTGCGTCATCGTTCCATTTCGGAGCGGTGGCGTTTCTGTCTTATGCCGCCTGTAGAAGCGTCGAACAATGTCGGCAATCAAAACAAAAATGCAAGATTTATTAGATATGCTCAATGAAGGTCGCGCACATGTCAAGGTCGAGATGAACGCCGAAGACCTCAAAGCATTTTCGGAGGACTTGATCCGCCGCGCAAAGGATGAACTCGGCTCGATGGTCGAGGCTGCCAAGAAATGAAGTGACCCCAAAAAGTTGGACGGGTTATTAACTATCCGATTTTAGAAAGAGTTCGGTATTGTACCGGGCTCTTTCCTTTTAACCGGGATTTGATTCTCTTATTGTTATAGTAATCGATATATTGGTCCAAAGCCTTCATGAAGGCTTCGGCCGATTCAAATTTCTCGGCATACAGAAGTTCGGACTTCATGATGCCGAAGAAGTTTTCTGCCATTGCATTGTCAAGACAGTTGCCTTTGCGGGACATGCTTTGTATGATTCCGTGTTCTTCAAGGCGTTTACGATAGCCATAATGCTGATACTGCCAGCCTTGATCGGAATGCAGGATAAGACCGTCAAGACAATCAAAACGTGCAAAAGCTTTGTCAAGCATATCATATATCTGTTCAAGATTTGGAGATCTGGACAGGTTATATGAGATTATCTCTCCGTTGAACATGTCAAGAATGGGCGACAGATACAGCTTTTCAGAGCCTATGTTTATTTGGGTCACATCGGTAGCCCATTTGCGATTTGGCGCTGATGCGGCAAAGTCCCGGTTGATGATGTTTGGTGCAATGCGTCCTACTTCTCCTTTATATGAACGGTAGCGTACTTTGCGTATTTGACTTTTAAGTCCCATCTGCACCATCAACCGCTGAACGGTCTTGTGATTAAGGACAACGTCATTGTTGCGCATTTCCGCAGTTACACGGCGGTAAGCGTAACGTCCCTTATGAGCGTGAAAAATTGATTTAATCATTGCCTTTTCACTCGTATATTTGCCTTTTGCCTTCAGACGTTTCAAATGATAATAGAATACGGAACGAGCCATCTGTCTCAACTCTAAAAGTAAGTCAAGAGGATATTCCGACCTTAGTTCGTCGATGGCTTTTGCCCATTGAGACGTGCTCTGGCTTCCTGTTCCTCGACTAAGGCCTTTACTTTTTTTAGCAGCGCATTCTCCGCTCTCAGACGGAGATTCTCTGCCTGAAGCTTCTCAAGCTCGGTCTGTGGTTCTCTTTTCTTTGGTCTTGCCATATCTTTGGATGGGCGTCCTCGTCGTTTAATTGCTCGCAATGAATCATATCCATGTGAACGCGCTTTGCGCACCCAGGACTCAAAGGTTGTCCGGCCAATTTCATTCTCATTGCAGATTTGCCGCAAAGATACTCTTTTTTCAATAAAATCGCGTACTAACTTTACTTTCAAGTCTGACGAAATCTTCTTTTGAGCCTTGCGATACAGTCCTTCTTCACCGTATTTGCGATAACGATCTATCAAATTTTCTAAATAATGCTGCCCAAGATGATACTGTACGCACAATCGTCTCTGGGGTACCCCAGAGAGTGCTTGGATTACTATGTTGAGCTTCTCTGTGAAGGTTCTTTTCATAAACAAACTGCACTCAAAAAGTTTTTTGTCTAACTTTTGGGGTGCAGTTCAAAAGAACGTATGCTCTCCAAAGCCGAGGTAAAGGAACTCTTTGGCGTATGCGATGCCACACTCTGGCACTGGGCAAATAAAGGTGTTCTCAAACCGGTCAAGATCGGCAACAAGATTATGTACCCGGAATATGAGGTACGCAAAGCCCTCGGACAACGTAACATCGACATCTGAGCACCATGAAAGCGAATGGCTATTACAACCATCCACGTGTTCCTATAGAAGCCGGATGTGGATTGATCGAGGAGGATCGCATTGTCGCTCACAGCGATTCGGGTAATTTTGCCGAAACTTCTTCTTTCCCTTTAGAGATATTCCCGAAAGCTATCCGAGGCATAATCAAGGCTCTTGAAGAATACGAGAACTATAATATCGATTTCACTTCGGCTTCATTCCTTACGGTATTCGCGGCTGCTATGGGCAACACATGGTCTGTCCGCTTCATGACTGGATGGGTAAGCCGACCTATAATCTACATGGTGCTTGTCGGTTCGCCGAGCTGCGGCAAGACTCCGCCATTGCAACAGGCAGTCGCACCTCTTCTCAAACTCGACGGAGAGTATGACATGATCTATTGCAAGGAGATGGAAACCTACCGCCATTGGGAATGCATGTCGGCAAAGCAGCGTGAGAAACATTCTCTCCCTGAAGAAATGAAGATGCCCCAACGGAAATGCCATGTGGTGGTTGACTCCACCGTAGAGGCTCTTATAGGAGCTTTGCGCGACAATCCACGCGGAGTGCTTATTTACAAGGATGAGATAGACAGTCTCCTTTCCAATTTCAACCGCTACAACGGGTCGGACGAGGGTTACTTTCTCAGTCTGTTCAGCGGCACACCTTTCAAGTACAGCCGAAAGTCAAATAACGAGCATATCTTCCTCGCCAATCCCTACTGTTCTATTATCGGCTCAACTCAGCCGGGGCGTCTGGGTGAACAGTTCTGCGGCAAGCGAATGATGAACGGCTTTTCATCCCGATTCCTGAAAGTCTATCCCGAAATTGACAAGATGCCGTCGTGGAATGACACAGCCATGCCTGACGGCGTTCTTGAAGAATGGGAGCGAATTATCCGAAAGGTGGTAACCGCTACTCCTTCAACAGACCAAGAGGGAAAAGCAACCTCAATAGAGCTTATGTTTTCCCCAACAGCAAAGCTCCGCGTAATTCAATGGAAAGACGAGGTCAACAACAAGGCCTATGCTGAAACGGATTCGGATGCTGTCAGGGCGTTGTGCGGCAAACTGGAAACCTATCTCGTCCGCTTCTGTCTGGTCATACAGATTATGCACGGCATCTGTGGAGAATCGGACATGGATGGAATTGAACCGAAAACCGCGGAACTCGCCATCAGACTCATCGAATATTTCAGAAACATGGAGAGCCGGATTGCACCGGAGATTGAAACCGGTATCCTCGACAACCGGTTCACTGAGTTACTCGGAAACCTCAGGGATTCGTTCACCACGGCCGAGGCAGTCCGGGAAGCTCTGCAACTCGGAATCTCGGAATCCTCGGTCAAGAGATTCCTGAGAGACGGAGGCCGAGGATTCGTGAAGAAAAAGTCACACGGTTGCTATCGCAAAATATGACCCATGCGCTGACACTATGAACTTTTGACATTATGACATTTTCGACCGAGGTCGAACTGACTGAGATACCCCGGTTGCTCACGCCTGATTTGGAGTATAAACCTTGCTTTGCAAGATATGCCGATTGTGTCCACAACGGCAATCCCGCCTCCCCCGAGGTGAGGGTCAATCCCGCTCGAAACTCGCAGTCTTTTGTCTAATGATACATTGCCCGTGAACGATGATAGACTGAAGAACGAATGATGATAAACTGAAAATCTGCGGTTGATAGATTATTCAGTATCGCGTTTATCATAAACCGTGATACTTCGGTTAATCGGTCATCGGTACATCGGATAATCGGAACATGGGATAATAGATACATGGGATAATGATCTAACGAGTCATTGGATAATGTGTCATCGGGTAAAGGAGCATTGGATAATCAGACAATCGAGACATTCAGGTATTTTATCATCAAGGTATCAGGGCATCAAATCATCAAGCAATCATGATTCCAAGCCATATAGTCATAATTGTATCATATATTCAATCAACCAATCTATCAAACCATAATATCTTAAAAAGTCAATCTCTATGTCGGATAAAAAATCCATTACTATAAAAATACGTGTCGATTCGCAGACACACGCAGAAATGCAGTCAAGAGCCGACAGATATACCGACGGTAATCTCAGCGCCTTTGTCCGATGCGCCACTCTCAAATACAACGAGCAGCCGATGGCTGACTGCGACAATCCCCGGATGATTGCCTTGATCAAGTCCGCTATCAAGCTCATCGAAAGGACCGGCACCAACACAAATCAGGTCGCCAAGCACATCAACGAGCAACAGAAAATGAATCCTTACTCGTTACGGGCTGCAGATCTTCTTCCCTTCGGTCAGTTTTGCGAGGTTACAGATAAAATTCAGCAGATGCTGACATACCTCTATAACATGATAATATCAGGGAAATGATAATCAAGAAACTCAACGATGTGTCGGGCGGCGGTTTCCCTGGCGCTCGATATAACGAGACGAAGATTGCAGCTGGTGTGGCAACCCTCATGGCGATGGAGAACGTCAGCGAGGCGTTGCGCCACAATGTCGAGACGCTACACCGCTTCGGCCTTGATGCCTCGGCTGAAGTCGAGAGGTATCTGAAAGAAAACTCTAAGACTTACGGCAACACAAAGACGACGCGTTTCCAGTTCCATGTGTCGGCCTCGGTGAAAGGACGTGCCATGTCGCCGGAAGAGCTTACCGACTTCGCGCGAGAGCTTATGGAGGGCATGGGCTATGCCCGTCAGCCGTATTTTGTTTACGCCCATCATGATACCGGCAACAACCACGTGCATATTCTCTCGACGAGAATAAAGCCTAACGGTTATGCCATTTCCGACCATCAGGACAGGCGCAGGCTTAACGAGTGTGCAAACCGCATACTCTCTCCTGATATTAAGAAAGATATTGACCGGATTCTCAGCTACGACTACGAAACGGAGGGGCCGTTTGCCAATATTGTCAAGACTCACGGCTACAAGATAGAGAAATCGCTCGACGGCTACCGTCTGTTCAAGTGTGGCGGTGACGCAGGGAATATCGCCATCGGCGACATCCTCAATCGAATCACCAAGAACATCCCCAAGCGCAAAGACCGCGCTACGCAGCTTCGCGCCATAATCCGGAAATACAAGAACGAGATAGCCGAGGGAAAATGTCAAAGAGTCGATAGTGTCAAAGTGTCAAAAGGCAAGAAGCAAAAGCCGGTAAAGGCAAAGCTGAACACCGACATCCGCAAAATACTCGATAACCACGGCAAACCGTTGAGCGAGGAGAACTGTCAGCGCATACAGACCCTCATTGATGTTCTCAAGACAAAATTTGGCATAGACATCAGTTTTCAGAAGGACAAGGACGGCAGGGTGAGAGGTTACAGTATAATCGACCATACCGAAAAGATAGCCTTCGACGGCAGTAAGGTGATGAAACTGTCGGAGCTTATTGATTTCGCCATCAAGCCACAAAAGAAACCATCGCCGCTTGACGTGTACCGCGAAATGTTCACAGTCGAGGTGGGCAAAGACGGCAAAGGAAACTATATGCTCATCAATGTCAAAGACAGCTCAACGTACCGAAAGTCAATCTCTCCGAGACAGTACGCATGGTATAACGGCGTGAAAGATGACGAGCGCAAAGATGTAGGTCTGACAATAGCAGCCACGATGTTCTCCGAGGAGATACTGACCGAATACCTCATGCGCTATCCGATACACAACCAACAAAAGAGGATAAAGGGCATGGCAGTTGTCAAACATAGAAACGGCAACTACTATCTCCGCGTGGCACTGACTGACGGCTACATGCCTTTGATCGAATTAACTCCTGAGGAAGGATCCAAGTTCCGTTCTCTCCATTCCGATGAAAAGGCATGACAGGATTTCCTGCTGTCAATAGCCACGCTGCATCTTGCTCGAAAGGATGCCGAGGCGGTTAAAGACAGAATAAAACAGAATACCCAATCCAAAGCCGGAGTCCGTATTCTCCCTTCCCGACCGCAGGACTACACCCAGGAAATCTCGCAGATTTTTACAGTCAATCTTGCCAACGCACTCTCTTCCCTCAATGTCAGTTCCGGCTCATCCGGCTACAAGTGCGAGCACGAAGTCGGCAACCACACCCGCTATGACGACATCGACGACCGTCAGTCCGGCACACGACTTACAATGTAAGAATAAAGTAGTGACTATCTCAGCGCACCACGCCGATAGTCACTATTATTTTGTGGGGGATTTAATGCGGAGTTTAATCGGATTTAAAATTAAACGCTACTTTTTAATACCGTTTAATCAAGCCGATTTATCGTGGTTTATAGGGTCAGCGGATTTTTCCGGTGGGCGGGGATATGTCGGAGTATAGTGTTATCTTTGCAAAATGAAACCAGATCAACTGCTCAGAGCAATCCTACCGGAAGTCCTGATAGACAACTTCGACATTGAAA
>ERZ836877.3074-NODE-3074-length-19691-cov-19.603280_pt1 | contig 19691 bp, 17 predicted proteins | sample MGYA00519469_ERZ836877 | MGnify/ENA primary metagenome ERZ836877 (study PRJEB31850, sample SAMEA3708809) | human gut metagenome | biome: human gut; feature: human-associated habitat; material: faeces | place: China | collected 2014 ... | reverse complement strand
TGAATGTTACTTCATAATCTGCGTTAAACAGATAGTCCATCATAGGCTTGATGGAATCATCGTGATGCCAGTAATCGTGTACCAAAACAAATACTTTTTTACTCATAAGCTATACGTCCTTTCATCACCATTTTATGGCTACGTTTTTGTGAATTCTCGTTTTTTAGATGTGCGTTAAATTCCGATTTATCAAGCGCTTCTAGCATTTCTTCACGCCGCTCCGAAAGAACGCAGGCAGGCAAACGCCCGCCTGCATGCGATGTTCGGTGATTAGTCAACCAGCACGGGGTTGAAATCCTCCTCCCACGGAAGTCCCCACTTATTGAGGTTCTCCATGAAAGGATCCGGATCCATCTCCTCGACGTTGTAGACGCCTGGCTTCTTCCACTTGCCGGTAAGCACCATAGCCGCGCCTATCATCGCCGGAACTCCGGTTGTGTAGCTGATAGCCTGGGAGCCTACCTCCTTGTAGCACTCCTGATGGTCGCAGATGTTGTAAAGGTAGTAGTGCTTCTCCTTGCCGTCCTTCTTGCCGATGAAAATGCAGCCGATGTTCGTCTTGCCGACTGTTCTCGGGCCGAGGGAAGCCGGGTCGGGCAGAACAGCCTTCAGGAACTGGAGCGGAACTATCTCCTTGCCCTCATACATGATGGGCTTGATGGAGGTCATTCCGACGTCCTCGAGGCACTTGAGGTGCGTAAGATAGCTCTGACCGAATGTCATGAAGAAGCGGATTCTCTTGATGCCCTTGATGTTCAGCGCGAGGGACTCCAGCTCCTCATGATGGAGCAGGTACATATCCTTTTCGCCTACGCCCTTGAAGTTGTAGACGCGCTTTATCTCCATCGGCTTGGTCTCGACCCACTTGCCGTCCTCGATGTAGCTGCCGTTTGCGGACACCTCGCGAATGTTGATCTCCGGGTTGAAGTTGGTGGCGAAGGGATAGCCGTGGTCGCCGCCGTTGCAGTCCAGAATATCGATGTAGTTTATTTCATCAAACTGGTGCTTCATGGCGTATGCAGAGAAAACTCCGGTAACGCCCGGGTCGAAGCCGCAGCCGAGGATAGCGGTCAGCCCCGCCTTCTCGAAGCGCTCGCGGTAAGCCCACTGCCAGCTATACTCGAACTTCGCGGTGTCCTCCGGCTCGTAGTTTGCGGTGTCGAGGTAGTTCACGCCCGCCGCAAGGCACGCGTCCATGATGTGAAGATCCTGGTACGGAAGCGCTACGTTAATTACGATTTCCGGGTTGTAGCTCTTGATGAGCGCGGTCAGCTCCTCAACGTTGTCCGCGTCCACCTGCGCGGTTGTGATGACCGTCTTTGTGGTGGGCTGGAGCTTCTCCTTGAATGCGTCGCACTTAGCCTTGGTGCGGCTTGCTATCATGATTTCCGTGAAAACGTCGCTGTTCTGGCAGCACTTGTTTATTACCACACCTGCGACGCCGCCCGCGCCGATTATCATTGCTCTGCTCATTAGTTTATTCCTCCTGTATTCAGATATCGTCCGGCGAAGCCGGACACATTCAATTGCGAATTACGAATTCCGAATTTAATTGTGGTGCTCGGGTACGACCGCGTAGAAAATCAGGTCGCCCTTGCTGTCGTTGATAAGGCTGTGCTCGTGACCCTCCGGGCAGTAGGTGCAGCTTCCTGCAGAAAGCTCCTCGTATCTGCCGTCGCACAGCATTTTGCCCTTTCCCTCGAGAATGAACACTATCTCGCTGTTGCCCTCGTGGGTGTGCAGTCCGATGGAAGCTCCGTGCTCCAGCCTGCCGCGCATTATCTTGACTTTGGTGTCGGTGAACATTCTCGCGAAGAACGTACCCTCGCCGCCCTTGAAATGCTCCAGCGGCTTTTCTTCGATGTCGGAAAAATCTATCAGCATATTATACCTCCGTCATGTTGCGGGCTTTGTTTCCCGGAGTACGTCCCGGACATTGTTCGGCAGCGCGAAGCACCCGCTGTGGACGTACTGATTGTAATACTTGGTTTTCAGCCCCTGAGCCAGCCACCATTCCGCGTGCTGGTCCGCGACCGGGTGGAACCGCTTGCTCGCGAATCCGAAAAGCCAGTGCCCGGAGGGGTAGGTCGGGATATGCGCCTGATAAACCAGCGATATCGGGAAGAAGCTCTTAATGCGGCTGTGGGCGCGCTTCATTATCTCGGCGTACTCGTCGTAGAACGTGCTTTCGTGCTGGTTCACAAGTATGCCGTTCTCATTGAGCGCCTTGTAGCAGTTGCCGTAGAACTCCTTTGTAAACAGCCCCTCGCCGGGTCCGAACGGGTCGGTGGAATCCACGATTATCAGGTCGTATTCGTTATCTTTACCGCGGACGTATTTCAGACCGTCCTCGTAGAAGATATGCACGCGCGGATCGTCAAGCCTGCACGCGGTCTGTGGGAGATACTCCTTGCAGACCTCAACGACGCGCTGATCTATCTCCACCATGTCGATGTGCTCGATGTTTTTGAAGCGGGTAAGTTCACGGATAGTTCCGCCGTCGCCCGCGCCTATTACAAGAACTCGTTTTATATCGGGATTCGTCGCCATCGGAACGTGGGTTATCATCTCGTGATAGATGTACTCGTCCTTTTCCGTCAGCATGATGAATCCGTCAAGCACCAGTATCCTGCCAAGCTCGTAGCTGTCGAGAATATCTATCTGCTGATAGCGGCTCTTCTCGCTGTAGACGTGCTGTTTTATCTTTATGGAGAACCGTATGTTGTCCGTATGGTTCTCTGTAAACCATAATTCCATAGGATTTCCTTTCTGACGTTCAGCGCCGATAATTCCCGGCTCTGAACATTTTAAGCCGACCAACAAATCCGAGGTTTTTCGGTTTCGCCGAAGGCGAAATTGATTTTCCACTCCGGAAAATCAAAGAAAAACCGGATGTTCAGCGCCGATTGTTCCCGGCTCTGAACATTTTAAGCCGACCAACAAATCCGAGGTTTTTCGGTTTCGCCGAAGGCGAAATTGATTTTCCACTCCGGAAAATCAAAGAAAAACCGGATGTTCAGCGCCGGTCGTTCCCGGCGCTGAACTTGACGGTCTGCAAATACTCAACGTTCATATCCCGGCAGCCGGTGAGGGAGCAGCCCTTTTCCTTCGCGAACGCGATATAATCCAGGATATCCTGGGTGATACGCTCGCCCGGAGCCAGGATCGGTATCCCCGGCGGGTAGCACATGACAAACTCGCTGCACACCCTTCCGGCGGTCTTTTCTATCGGTAGGGTCTCCTGTTCGGCGTAGAATGCCGCCTGCGGGGACATCTCAAGGATAGGGTCGATGTACTCGTGGTCGTAAAGCCCGGCGGGGGACTTCCCGTGGAACTTCTTGATAAGGTTCAGCGCGCCGAGGAGCCGCTCTATTTCGAGCGCGCGGTCGCCGCCGGTGATTATCGCCAGGATATTGCCGATGTCGCCGAACTCTATCTGTATGTCGTACTCGTCCCGGAGCAGGTCGTAGACCTCTATGCCCGCAAGACCCATCGCCCTGGTATGCACCGAAAGCTTGGTCTTGTCGAACGCGTAGAACGCCTTGCCGTCGCAAAGCTCCTCGCCGAAGGCGTAATAGCCGCCGATGGCGTTTATCTCTTTTCGCGCATAATCCGCGAACTCCACCGTTTTCGCGTAGAACTCCCTGCCGTGGAGCGCGAGGTTCTGCCGCGCCAGGTCGAGGGACACCATCAGCAGGTAGCTTGCGCTGGTGGTCTGTGTGAGATTGATTATCTGACGGACGTAGTTCGGGTCTATTCCCTTCCCCAGGAGCAGTATCGCGCTCTGGGTGAGGCTTCCTCCGGTTTTGTGCACAGATACCGAAGCCATGTCCGCGCCGCAGCTCATGGCGCTGGGCGGAAGTCCATCGCCAAAATAGAAGTGCGTTCCGTGCGCTTCGTCAACCAGCACCTTCATGCCGTGCCTGTGTACTATCTCGACGATCTTCCGCAGGTCGGAGCATATGCCGTAGTAGGTCGGGTTGTTGACCAGCACGGCTTTCGCGTCAGGATTTGCGAGGATAGCCGCCTCGACTTCCTCCGGGGTCATTCCGAGCGGTATGCCGAGGTCGTTGTTGACGCCGGGGTTCACGTAGACCGGTATCGCTCCGCAGACCACCAGCGCGTTGATTGCGCTCCGGTGGACGTTTCGCGGGAGGATTATCTTATCCCCCGCCTTGCATACCGACATCACCATCGCCTGAACTGCTCCGGTGGCTCCGTTGACGATGAAGATGGAGTTTTCCGCTCCGAAGGCGTCCGCAGCGTACTGCTGAGCCTCCTTTATGACGGAAACGGGGTGGCAGAGGTTGTCGAGTGGCTTCATAGAGTTCACGTCGTTCCTCATGCACGCCTCGCCCAGGAAGTCCCTCAGCGCCTTGTTGCCGCGGCCTCCCTTGTGCCCGGGGACATCAAACTTGACAACGCGGTCAAGCTGATATTCCTTCATTGCCTCGTAAAGAGGCGCACGGGTGTGATCAAGCTGCATTACGCTCACCTCAATAGATGTTCATTCCGCTGAATATCTCGATCATCTCGCGGCGCAGGTTGTTGGTGATCTCAAGGCGCTGCTGGGGGTGGATCTCGTAGACATCGGAATTGAAGAGATAGTTCTGAAGCTCTATCTCCTTGATCAGCATTTTTGTATGGAATATATTCGACTGGTACACATTGACGTCTATAGCGTCGTACTTCGTCAGAGTCTGGGGATCGATGAAGTCCTGAATGGAGGTCATTTTATGATCCATGAAACATTTCTTGCCGGAGACGTCCCTAGTGAAGCCGCGGACGCGGTAATCAATCGTGATGATATCCGAGTCGAAGCTGCCTATGAGGTAATCCAGCGTGTTCAGCGGGGAGATCTCGCCGCAGGTGGCGACGTCGATATCCACGCGGAAGGTAGAAATAGCCTTATCCGGGTGATATTCCGGGAAAGTGTGCACCGTGATATGACTTTTGTCAAGATGTGCGTGAACGGTATTCGGCTGGATACCGCTCCTGTTGAAGTAGCCGGCGCCCTTGTTGCAGGACTCGTCTACGTGGTCGGGGTCAATGTAACCCTCGGCGAAGAGGACATTGACAGAGGCACCCTGCGGATCATAGTCCTGCTTTGAGATATTCAGGACGGTCGCGCCGATCTTCTCGGTGACGTCGCAGAGAATTTTTGTGAGCCTTTCGGAGTTATACTGTTCGTCTATGTACGCGATATAATCCTTCTGCTCCCTCTCACTTTTTGCATAGCACACATCATAAATGTTGAAGCTAAGTGTTTTTGTGAGGTTGTTAAAGCCATATAAAGCCAGTCTGGAGCTGCCGCCGCCAGGAACTGCTTCTGCCTTTTTCTCCAACCCTAACATCACGACCTTTCGATAAAATAAAGTTGCTGCACTCTGACTTTATGCAGTCAAAGTTAGTATAACACAAACCTAAACAATTTGCAACAATTTTTTATTATTTTTTTGTGATTATGATGTTAAGGAGGCTTCTCCAACAAGATTCAAGAAGAAATTATACAGGTAAACTATAATTTAAAGGCGAGTGTTCCGCCAACTCTTTTTTCGTGCAGACTTTTTAGTCATGCTGGCTGGCTCACAGCCAGCCAGCAATTTTATCCGCCGAATGCACTCCGAAAATGTCAGAGTATTTTCCAGAGCGTGGGAGTCTGCATTTCGCGGAAAAGCTCAAGCTGCGCCTGTGCACGGTCGCATGCGGCGTACAGCTCATCGTCGCCCTCCTCGGCGAAGGAGGATATTTCGGCTATACAGGACGTTATCTCCATCGCGTGCCCGAGGTCGTTGACGAGAATGCTGTAGTGCAGCACCGAATCCCACGCGTCGTGGAGCTGATTGGCGTATTTCACGGCGGCTTCGCTGTCCCCTTCGGAGTGCGCCTGCTCCACCTGGTCAATGTAGCCGGAAAGCTCGTTGGTTTTATCAATGGTGATGAACACCGACCAGAAACACCCCGCCGACATCAACGCCAGCAGCAGTATGCTTACAACAAGACGGTTCATTCAAAGCCCCCTCTGACGTTCGATTATCGTGTGCTGACCGTTCTTGTCCGCAGTCATCAGGAACACGTCCTTTACCGAGAGCTTCCGTTCCCGGAGCTGCTCTTTCAGCCAGCCCATTCCCAGCCCCATGCTTTGGAGCTGCTCCTCGTCCTCCCTGCCGTCGCGGATTATCACCGCGGGCGGGTCGCTTGAGGAGCCGCCGCAGTTTACGTCCGCCTTTTCCGCGTTCTGGCAGTCCTTCTTTTTCAGGAAGTGTATCTTTCCGGTTGTCTCTACGATGGCGTACCATATCTCGGTTATGTCGAATATCTGCTCCTCGCGCATTGCCTCGACGAGGTCGTCGACGGTGTAGCGCAGGCGCTTCATTTCCTTCTGCATGATGACTCCCTCGGACATTATCACCCGCGGGCTGCCTATCATCAGCTTGCGGAACTTCGGGAACTTCAGCATTACCGCTGATACGATCACGTCAAGGCAGACCAGCGTGAATATCGGAACTATCCCCAGTATCATCGGCACCGAGGAATCCTCCACGGGTATTGCCGCGATGTTGGATATGAGTATCGTCACCACCAGTTCCGACGGCTGGAGCTCGCCTAACTGGCGTTTTCCCATCAGTCTCAGTGAGAAGGTGATTATAATGTACAATATAGTGGCTCTGATCAGTACTACTGCCATTTTTTATCTCCTTTCGGTTGATGTTGATATTTTGCCGCCTTATCCCGGTTTTATTCATTAGAATTTGCTGAAATGTGTTGACAATAGGGGAACATTGAGTTATAATTAAAGAAGTATTCAACAATAAATAATAAACAAGGAGCATTTAAAATGAAAGCAAAGTTTCACATTCCAGATATATGGGTACATAAGGATCTGAACCTGTATCTCATTGATATGATCAAGGAGCACCCGGAGTATTTTTATGATGACATAGAGATCGCTTCCTGCTACGGCTGCTTCCCGTCTGCACTCTGGAACGGCGGACGCGCCCTTGGAGGTTTCGCAAACGAATCTCAGATCCGGCAGACTATAAAGGCGTTCAATGATAGAAATGTTCCTATAAGATATACATTCACGAACCCGACTCTTACCGAGAAGGATCTGAAGGATAAATTCTGCAATCACCTCTGCGCCATTGCCGAGAACGGCTTTAATGAGCTCATCGTGAACAAGCCCTTCCTTGAAGATTACGTGCGCAGGAATTACCCCAAGTTCCCGCTGATTTCTTCGACGGTAAAGCAGATTGAAGATTACGATCAGCTTATGGAGGAGTTCAAGAAGGATTACAAGCTGGTTGTTCTTGACTACAACTGGAACAATGATTTCGAGAAGCTGGACAAGATCCCGCAGGAGCTTCGCTCAAGAGTCGAGATCCTTATAAATCCGTACTGCACTCCGCACTGCAAGCGCAGAAAGCAGCACTATGAGGTGCTCGGCGAGAGCCAGCGCAAGTGCAGCAAGCAGACTATTTATGAGCAGCTTGGAGCAGTAAGGAGCGTTAAAGACCCGATGGAGGACGCAAATAATTTCAACTGCCCCAATACCAGATACAATTTCTATCAGATAACACATTACAGCACGTTTGTTTCCAACAACGATGTCTACGGAAGATACCTTGACATGGGCTTTAATAATTTCAAGATAGAGGGTCGCGTACTCTCAAAGCCTAACGTAATCGAAAGCTACGTATATTATCTTGTAAAGCCCGAGTACCGCGACAGAGTACGCCTTGAAATGCTGACGCACAGACCCCAGGTCGAGGAGATCAAGGAGCACCCGCGCCTTTTCATAGATAAAAATGGCAGGGAGATACCCCAGAGAAGAGTCTGATCGTTCATCTGATTGTTGATATTTATATTTTCATCTGAAAATCAAGTTGTTTTTCTTGTAAATTTATAGAAAATGACTATTGAATTAAAGGCGGAGTTATGGTATACTACAATAGATGAATAAAACGGCGCCAGGTTCGCTGTTTGGAATAAATCGGGCAGGTAATTTTACCTGGCTTCGGGCGCTCCGTCTGAAGCATACCACAGGAGGAATTTGTTATGACTAATATCGAGTTTGCTGAAAAGATCAAGGGTTATCTGAAGGGAAGCAAGGCAAAGGCTAAGAAGTACGATGATACCGTTGCTGTAAACTTTACATTCATCGACGATATGGACGACTTCTATGTTGCAGTAAGAGAGGGCGTTCTTGACGTTGCTCCTTATCATTACGATGACCTCCAGGCTAACGTTACCGGCGCTGCTGAGAACATCGAGAAGCTGTTCAGCGGAGATGTTTCCTTTGACGGCGCACTCACCGACGGTCTTGTAAAGGTCGATGGCGATGTTGCAAAGTTCAAGGCTCTTGAGGCTCTTGTTCCCGCTAAGAAGGCTGAGAAGCCCGCTGCAGAGAAGAAGGCCGCTCCTGCTGCAAAGCCCGCTGCGCCCGCAGAGAAGAAGGCTGAGACCAAGCCCTCTCCCGCTGCTGCTAAGCCCGCCGAGACCAAGGCTGCCGCACCCGCCGTTAAGCCCGCTGAGACCAAGGCTTCGGCACCTGCTGCAAAGCCTGCTGCAAAAAAGCACACCGGCAGCAAGAAGCACGGCAAGTAATTTATTGTTGAATTATCCAGGCGCCCGTGTGTTACTCCCGGGCGTCTGTTTGTGTTTTTTACCGCGAATATACCATTCAATTGCCGAATTTTGCGGAATACGCGGTACTGACGAATCGTATCCGGAAGGATTTGAATATAGATGAGATACAGATTTTCCTGCGCGGCTCTTGCGGCTATAATGCTGCTGAGCGGCTGCGCTTCGACTGATATACAGAACGACCCCCGCAACCCCAGCGACCCGAACAGCCTTGATCTGATGGCTGACCTCGTTTCCGGCGGGAATTCCTCGGTGACTTCCCAGACGGAACAGAACGATAAGACAGCCACGGACGTTCCGGACGGCGCGCAGACTCCGGAGATACCGTCGGGCTCGCTGCCGGAGATCGGCGTGAGCGGCTCCACGGAGGAAACCGCCGAGGTCCGGGACATGAACAACGACTTTGATATGTTCTATGAGGCGGTTCACGATAAATTCGAGCTTACCGGCGAGGAGCTGAGCTTCGTTGATTACTCGCTGTTCGTAGGCGACAGCATTTGCAGCGGCTTTTCCGAGTATGGGATAGTTCCGCACGAGCATGTTGCAGCAAAGGGAAACCTCGGTTCCCGCAGCTTTTTTGACTATACGTTCAAGTACCGAGGCTGGGAGAGCAGAACCTATGATCAAGTGCTGAAGTCCGCTAATCCGCGGTACGTGTTCCTCTCGATGGGCATGAACGACGTCAACATGGTGGACGAAGCTACATACTGCGAGAATTACCGTAAGGTCATCGAGGCTACGCTCGAAGGAAGCCGCGCCGACGTTTTCGTTGCGGCGATAACTCCTGTATGCAGCAAGTTCTGCGGAAACAGCGTTATCGACAGCTTCAACAATACCATGAAAAAGTATCTCGAGGAGAATTTCCCGGAGCGCGTACACTACTTCGACTTCGGGCGATACCTCAAGAATGAGAAGAACGAGCTTCGCGAGTGCCTGCACTCCGGCGACGGCGTACACCTCGGTCCGTACGCCTACCGTATTGCCCTGTGGGAAATGCACCGCGCCCTGACCGAAGCGGGTCTGTGGGACGGCGATTCTGCGACAGGCACGTTTGAGGCGGAGAATTTCCAGCCCGCTGACGAGGTTCCGCCGGTTTACACGACAGCCGAAACGACCGCCAAGACCTCCAAACCCGCAAAGACGACTAAGCCGACCAAGCCTGATAAGCCTCAAAAAACCACAAAGCCTTCCGGAACCACCAAGGAAATACCCGTAGAGGAAACTCCGGTAGAGGTAACGACGCAGGATACCAAGCCGGCTGAGACTACGGCACCTTCCGGAACTGCGGATTCGGCAGTTCCACCGAAGTCAAGCGACGACCTGATTCCCACCGAGCAGACCGAGCCGGTGGAGCTTCCGGCATCTTCGTCCGCTGAGATCACTGAATAAAAAACGACCGCCCGTTTTTGTGGGCGGTTTTAAATTGTAAATCACCCGGCAAGAGCCGGGTGATTTTTGTTTTGATATTATTCGGACAGCTTCTTCTTGATATATTCCTGAATAGCCTTCGGTGATGCAAGACCCTTTAGCGCCTTGTTCGCCTGACCCATGAAGAACCCAAATACCTTCTGGTCGCCGCTGCGGTACTGCTCGGCTGCTTTCGGGTTGTTCGCGATTATCTCGTCTACGGTCTTTGCGAGGAGGTCGCTGTCCTCCTTTATCCACAGATCCTGCGCGTCCGCGATATCCTTCGGATTGCCGCCGTTTGCGATCATCTCGCCAAGGATAGCCTTCGCATTGGACTGTGAGATCTTGTCCGTCTGGAGGAACTCAACAAGCTGTGCGAACTCCCTGCCGCTGAACTTCAGGTCGTCCATGTCGACTTCCCCGAGGTTCTTTCTGCGGAGCAGCTCGCCGGTCACGTAGTTTGCGACCGCCTTCGGATTGTCGTACGCCTGGATTGCTTCCTCGTAGAAATCACAGATTTTCTTGTCGGATACGATGAGATCCGCGTCCTGCTTCTTGATGCCGCACTGCTCGACGTAGCGTGCAACGCGCTGCTCTGGAAGCTCCGGAATGGAGCTGCGTATCTCGTCAAGCTCCTCCTCGGTGAGGATTATCGGAGGGATATCCGGGTCTGGGAAGTAGCGGTAGTCGTGGGCGTCCTCCTTGCTTCTCATCGCGGTGGTCTCGCCCAGAGCCTCGTTAAAGCGGCGAGTCTGCTGAATTACGCGCTCGCCGTTGTCGAGAAGCTCCTCCTGGCGCTCGATCTCAACTTCTATCGCCTTCGCGATAGCCTTGAGGGAGTTCAGGTTCTTCAGCTCCGTTCTGGTGCCGAGCTCATTGCTGCCCTTCGGCGCGACGGAGATGTTTACATCGCAGCGTATAGAGCCCTGCTCCATCTTGCAGTCGCAGATACCCGCGTACTGTAACAGCAGCATGATCTTCTCCAGGTAAGCCACGACCTCGTCAGCGGAGTGGAAATCCGGCTCGGTGACTATCTCGATGAGCGGAACGCCGCAGCGGTTGTAGTCCGCGAGGGAAATGCGGTTAACATCGTCGTGGACGAGCTTGCCCGCATCCTCCTCGAGGTGGATACGGTTAATGCGTATCTCCTTCTCTTCGCCCTTGACGTTTATCTTTACCTTGCCTGCGAGGCACACCGGGCGCGGCATCTGGGAGATCTGGTAAGCCTTAGGCAGATCGGGGTAGAAGTAGTTCTTTCTGTCCCACTTGGTGAAGCGCGAAATGTCGCAGTTCATCACGTAGCCAGCCTTGATGATGTATTCAACGGCTTTCCTGTTCAGCACCGGGAGGGTTCCGGGAAGTCCGCTGCACACGGGGCAGCAGCGGGAGTTCGGAGTTCCGCCGAATTCAGCGGAGCAGGTGCAGAATACCTTGGATTTTGTGGAAAGCTCTGCGTGTGTCTCAAGTCCTATCGTAGGAAAATATGCGCTCATTCCTGTACCTCCTTAAAACTTGGCGGGCGCAGTCGGAGCGAAGGTCTGCTCGAATGCGTCGGCGCACTGAAGAATAGTCTGCTCGTCGAAACGTCTGCCGATGACGGACATGCCCACGGGGAGACCCTCGGCGGTGTAGCCGCAGGTCGTGGAGATACCCGGCAGAGAGGCAATATTGACGGTAACGGTGCAGATATCCGCGAGGTACATCTTGACCGGATCGTTGTCCTGCGCGCCTATCTTGTACGCCGGAGTCGGAGCGGTCGGGGTGAGGATAACGTCGGCAAGGTCGAATACAGCGTTGTATTCTTTGATTATCTGCTGCTTGAGGGCGAGCGCTTTCTTGTAGTAAGCGTCGTAGTAGCCGGAGGAAAGCGCGTAGTTTCCGAGCAGGATACGGCGCTTTACTTCCTCGCCAAAGCCCTTGCTGCGGCTGTCGCGGATAAGTTCCTCGAAGGTGCGGCCCTCGCCGCGGAAGCCGTACTTGATACCGTCGAATCTCGACAGGTTGGAGGCAGCCTCGGCGCAGGCGATGAGGTAGTACGCCGGGATAGCGTACTTCAGCCCGGGAATGGAGCATTCAACGAGCTTTGCACCCTGGGCTTCGAGCGTCTTTGCGGCGTTCATTACGTGGGTCTTTACTTCGTCGTCGATGTCGTCGGAGTAGAACTCCTTGGGCATTGCGATCTTCATTCCGCTGACGGACTGTCCCAGCTTCTCGGTGAAATCCGGAACCGGCTGGCGGGAGCTTGTCGCGTCGTGCGGGTCGTGCGCGCAGATGGCGTTGAGCATAACTGCGCAGTCCCGGGCGTCGGAGCAGATGGGGCCTATCTGGTCGAGGGAGCTTGCGAATGCCACCAGGCCGTAGCGGGAAACTCTGCCGTAGGTGGGCTTGATTCCGGTCACGCCGCAGAAGGACGCGGGCTGTCTGATAGAGCCGCCGGTGTCGCTTCCGAGCGCAGCGGGAGCGAAGGAAGCAGACACAGCCGCAGCGCTTCCGCCGGATGAACCGCCGGGAACTCTCTCAAGGTCGTAGGGGTTCTTGGTCTTGGCGAACGCGGAGGTCTGTGTGGAGCCGCCCATCGCGAATTCGTCCATGCTGGTCTTGCCGAGGAGCACGTAGCCCTCTGCGTTGAGCTTCTCAATAACGGTCGCATTGTATGGCGGTATGAAATTCTCAAGCATCTTACTTGCACAGGTGGTCTTGATACCGTCGGTGCAGATGTTGTCCTTGATGGCGAGCGGGATACCGGTCAGCGGGCTCACATCGCCGGAATCAATGCGCTTCTGGGCGTTTTCAGCCATCTCGAGCGCTTTTTCCTTGGTAACGGTGATGAAGGACTGTACCTTGCCGTCGCCGGCTTCTATATTTCTGAAATATTCTCCGCAGAGCTCTGCGGCGCTAATCTGCTTTGAATCCAGCGCCTTGCGGAGATCGCGTATCTTTGCGCGGGTGATATCCATAATTACCTCCTGTTTATTCAACTACCTTGGGTACGACGTAGCAGTTATCGCGGTTTTCCGCGTTGGAGAGCAGCTTCTCCGTCGGGAACGAGGGCTGCGGTATGTCCTCTCTTACCTCGCTCAGGGAAATGCTGTTATTGTCCTTGGTGTCGTCGTAGGTGAGGTCGAAGGTCTTGATTGTATCCATCAGGTCGATGATGTCGCCCATCTCGCCCATGACCTTTTCAAGTCCGGCTTCGTCGTAGTTGAGCTTGGACAGCTCGCACAGGTGCTGGATCGTCTTGAGTTCTACTGCCATGATATAGCGTTCCTTTCTTTATGAATATGATACTATAATTAATAATACTGTACTATTATACTCCATTTCAGCAGATTTTTCAAGTGTTATTTAAAAATTGTGCAGGAAATCGTTGAATTTTTGCATTTTGGCATATTCACCAGAATTTTTGAAATATGTAATCTCCTATTCTTGCAAAAATAACATTCCAGGCTTCAAAACGCACCGTACAGCGGAGCTAAATGCAATAGATAGTCTAGACTAATCGGAAATATAAAGCAATAATGGAATTTGATATACAATAAAATGAAAGATTGCCGGAAAGAAACTTGCAAAATCCTCTTGACAAACCAGCGATATGGTGATATAATATGAACGTAAATTCAAGCGGACAAAACGAATTGTGCCGGAGAACAAAGCCGCAGGCAGCGTTGCCGCGGCAGTGAAGTATCTGCAACTTGACGATGGCAGAAATTTCACCTCAGCACAATCCACCGCGGATATAACGTATGATCAAACCGGCTCAGCGCTGCGCCGAATATCGCGGCGTCCGGCGGGTCTTCTGCCGGATCCGGTTTTTTTCAGTACTTATTAAGGAGTGAGCTTATGTTAATGAAAGAGGGAGAAACAAGGATCCCTGCGGGCTGCGCGATCTCGGGCTTTATCAACAGGAGCGGCAGAAGGACAAACGGCAGCGTGATCGTGAATTCCATTGCCTGTATGCACGACCGCTCGAACGGTCTGGGCGGCGGCTACGCCGGATATGGCATTTATCCGGAGTACAAGGATCAGTACGCGTTCCATGTTTTCTACGATTCCAACGAGGCGAGAATAAAGACCGAGGCGTTCATCGACCGCCATTTCGATGTCATCAACCTCTCGCGTATTCCCACCAGAAAACACCCGAACATCACCGACGAGCCGCTTATCTGGCGCTACTTTGTTAACCCTCTTCCCACAAAGCTCCAGGAGAGCCAGCTCGACGAGCGCACCTACGTTGCCCGCTGCGTCATCAAGATAAACGACAAGATCGACGGCGCTTACGTTTTCTCCAGCGGCAAGAACATGGGCGTATTCAAGGCGGTCGGCTACCCTGAGGACGTCGGCGAATTCTACCGCCTCGACGAGTACGACGGCTGGGCGTGGACAGTACACGGCCGCTACCCGACGAACACCCCCGGCTGGTGGGGCGGCGCTCACCCCTTCGCCCTGCTCGACTACACGATAGTACATAACGGCGAGATCTCCTCCTATGACGCGAACAGACGTTTCATCGAAATGTTCGGCTACAAGTGCAACCTGCTGACCGATACCGAGGTCATCACCTACATCATCGACTACCTCCACCGCCGCCTCGGAATGCCCCTTGACGACGTTGCGAAGGTCATCGCGGCTCCGTTCTGGAGCGAGCTTGAATCCGGCAGGTTTAGCCCGGAGGAAACGGCGAAGATACGCCATTTCAGAAACGTTTATTCCAGCCTGCTCATCACAGGACCCTTTTCAATAATCCTCGGATTCAACAACGGAATCATGGCGCTCAACGACAGACTTAAGCTCCGTTCGATGGTCGCTGCTGAAAAGGGCGATACGGTCTATGTATCCAGCGAGGAATGCTCCATCAGAACGATGTCTCCGGACGTCGACAGGATCTGGAGCCCCCGCGGCGGCGAACCGATAATCGTAACACTTGATAAATAAGCGATAGAGCAGAATTGAAAGGAAGATCACAAGTGGCTATTAACTATATGAATCCTCTGTTTGAGGTGGTCCGCAACCCTGACCGCTGCATTAAGTGCCGCGTCTGTGAGCGCCAGTGCGCCAACGAGGTGCACCATTACGACCCCGACCTCGATAGAATGGTGTCCGATGAAACCAACTGCGTTGACTGCCAGCGCTGTGTAACGCTGTGCCCGACAAGAGCGCTGAAAATAAGGAAGAACGAGAACGAGTTCCGCGAGAATGGCAACTGGAGCCAGCAGGTAATGGACGAGGTCTACAAGCAGGCAGGCTCCGGCGGAGTGCTCCTCTCTGCGATGGGCAACCCCCGCGAGTACCCGGTTTACTGGGACAAGATACTGCTGAACGCTTCCCAGGTAACAAACCCGCCTATCGACCCGCTGCGCGAGCCGATGGAGACCAAGACCTTCCTCGGCAAGAAGGAGCAGGAGATCCACTACGACGAGAACGGCAGGGCTGAATTCAAGCACAATCCGTACCTCGAGCTGGACGTTCCGGTGATGTTCTCCGCGATGTCCTTCGGCTCCATTTCGAAGAACGCGCATGAGTCCCTTGCGAGAGCGGCTCAGGAGCTGGGAACCTACTACAACACCGGCGAAGGCGGTCTGCACAAGGATTTCTACAAGTACGGCCCCAACACGATATGCCAGGTAGCTTCCGGACGTTTCGGCGTGTTCAAGGAGTACCTCGACACCGGCGCCGCTATCGAGATAAAGATGGGTCAGGGTGCTAAGCCGGGTATCGGCGGACACCTCCCAGGTATGAAGATAAACGAAGAAATATCCAGGACCCGTATGATACCCAAGGGCACTGACGCTATTTCCCCGGCTCCGCACCACGATATCTATTCCATCGAGGATCTCCGCCAGCTTGTTCTCTCGTTGAAGGAAGCCACCGACTGGAAGAAGCCGGTCATCGTAAAGATAGCGGCGGTACATAACGTTGCGGCTATCGCTTCCGGTATCGCGAGAAGCGGCGCGGACATCATCGCCATCGACGGCTACAGAGGCGGCACCGGCGCGGCTCCGACACGTATCCGCGATAACGTGGGCATTCCGATAGAGCTTGCGCTCGCAAGCGTTGACCAGAGGCTCCGCGACGAGGGTATCAGAAACAATGTTTCCATCGTTGTCGGCGGTTCGATCAGAAGCAGCGCGGACGTCGTAAAGGCTGTAGCGCTCGGCGCTGACGCGGTTTATATCGCAACGGCGGCTCTGCTGTCGATGGGCTGCCACCTTTGCAGGAGCTGCAACACCGGCAAGTGCAACTGGGGCATCGCAACTCAGCGCGCAGACCTCGTTAAGCGCCTCAATCCGGATATCGCGTACAAGCGCCTGGTGAACCTCGTACACGCGTGGGATCACGAGATCAAGGAAATGATGGGCGGTATGGGTATCAACTCGCTGGAGTCCCTCCGCGGCAACAGACTCATGCTCCGCGGCATAGGACTCAACCAGAAGGAACTTGATATACTCGGAATCATGCACGCAGGTGAATAAACCCTGACACTGCTCGAAAGGAATGGTCATAACAATGAAAAAGGTTTATGTGAACGAGGACTGGTGTCTTGGCTGCCATCTGTGTGAATTCACCTGTGCGGCGGCGAACAGCGGTGCTCCCGATATGATTAAGGCGTTCGCAGGCGGGAAGAAGCCCGTCGCGAGGATCCAGATAGAAGAAGGCGACAAGATAAACTTCGCGGTCCAGTGCCGCCACTGCGACGCTCACCCCTGCGTAAAGGGCTGCATCGCGGGCGCGCTCTCAGTGCAGGACGGCGTTATCGTCTGCGACGAGGAGAAGTGCGTAGGCTGCTACACCTGCGTTCTCTCATGTCCCTACGGCGCTATCGTCATCGACGAGGCGGGACACAAGATCCGCAAGTGCGACCTCTGCACGCGCAACAGCCACGGCGAGCCGGCATGCGTAAAGGCTTGCCCGAACAACGCTATAGTTTTCGAGGAAAGGTGAGGTGACGGATATGAACTACGTAATTATCGGCAACTCTGCTGCGGCAGTCGGAACGATCGAGGGTATCCGTCAGATAGACAAGACCGGAAAGATAACCGTTATCTCCGACGAAAAGTACCACACCTATTCCCGCCCGCTCATCTCCTACTGGCTGATGGGGAAAGTCACAGACAAGAACATATACTACCGCAGCGCGGACTTCTACGAGAAGAACGGCGTTGAGACCAGGTTCGATACCCGCGTGACTAAGATAGACCCGGCTGCGAAGGATGTCGTTCTTGCGGACGGAAGCACGGTTCCCTACGACAAGCTGATGGTGGCTACAGGCTCGAAGCCGTTCGTTCCCCCGATGAACGGAATGGAGAAGATAGCCTCCTGCCACACGTTCATGAGCTACGACAGCGTAAAGGCTATCAAGGCTGAGGTCAAGCCCGGAATGAAGGTACTGATAATCGGCGCGGGACTTATCGGACTGAAAGCCGCGGAAGCACTCAACGAGTACAAGGCGGACATCACTGTAGTCGATATGGCTGACCGTATCCTGCCGTCTATTCTGGACGTCCGTGCAGGCTCCATCATGAAGAAGCACATCGAGAGCAAGGGAACAAAGTTCATTCTCGGGACCTCCGTTGACGAGTTCAGCGAGCACTCCGCGAAGCTGAAGAACGGCGCTGCGGTTGATTTCGACATGGTTATAATCGCGGTGGGCGTACGCCCGAACACCGAGCTTGTTTCCGAAGCAGGCGGCAAGGTAGAGCGCGGCATAATCTGCGACCTCACCCAGAAAACCACCATCGACGACGTTTACGCCGCAGGCGACTGCACAGTCAGCCACGACGCTTCCTCCGACACCGACAGGATACTCGCGCTGCTGCCGAATGCGTACATGCAGGGCGAGGTAGCCGGAAGAAACATGGCGGGCGCCGAGACAAAGTACGAGAACGCGATACCGATGAACGCGATAGGATTCTTCGGGCTGCACATCATCACCGCCGGAAGCTACGACGGCGAGGAATATGTTGAGGAACACGGCAATAATTATAAAAAGCTGGTATTCAAGGACGGACTGCTCAAGGGATTCATACTGATGGGCGACGTAAAGCGCGCGGGAATATACACCTCCATGATAAAGGAGCGCATAGACCTCTCCGACGTTGACATGGATATGCTTAAAGAGAGACCGCAGATGATGATGTTCAGCAAGGCGCGCAGGGAAGATAAGCTGGGAGGAATAAAGAGATGATCATTGACGCAAAGAATATGCCGTATGCAGAGCTGAATAAAATGATCAGGGACTCTGACGAGCAGAAATTCACGCTTGAGAACGTTCTCGGCCAGAGATACATCGGCGCGGGTCTTTCCGGCAAGGAGATACTCATAAAGGGAACCCCCGGAAACGCCCTCGGAGCGTATCTCAACGGCGCTAAGATAAGCGTACACGGCAATGCTCAGGACGCCACCGGCGACACAATGAACGACGGCGCGATAATCATTCACGGCAACAGCGGCGACACCACCGGCTACGCGATGCGCTCCGGCGAGATATACGTCCAGGGCAACGCCGGGTACCGCGTCGGTATCCACATGAAGAGCTATCAGGATATGTTCCCGACCATCGTTATCGGCGGCAAGGTCGGCGACTTCCTCGGCGAGTACCAGGCGGGCGGTATCATCATCGTGCTTGGTATCGGCGTTGAGGGCTGCCCGGTAGGTCACTTCTGCGGCACCGGAATGCACGGCGGCGAAATGTTCATCAGAAGCGACGTTATGCCGAAGGGACTCCCCGTTCAGGTGTGCTGCACAGTAGCCACCGCAGAGGAGAAGGAGTCCATCAGACACTACGTAGAGCGCTTCACGAAGCACTTCGGCAATGATACTGACACGCTGCTCAGCTCCAATTTCTTCAAGCTCACTCCGAATTCCGCAAGCCCGTACAAGCAGCTTTACGTCAACAATCTTTGATCGGCGGGAACGCCGCGGGAAGGGGGCTCCTTGATGTCCAGGGTATTTATCAACGCCAAAACCGAGATGATCTGCGGCACGATATCGGCTGCGCTGGCGGACACCGGCGCAGAAATCACCTGCTGCTTTGATGATGAGGAAGCGGCAGCGGAGGATCTTTCCGGCTATGATGTGGTGATAGTATCCACACCGCTTCGCAGTGAGTTCGGTCTGAACTACGTCGCTGAGATCCACGACCGCACTAGCGCGGTTATCATAGTGCTGGCAAAGACGGAGATCGCCGACGAGGTGCAGAACCGTATCAAGTTCACAGGCGCGTATGTGCTCCCGAGGCCGTTCACGAAGCAGGCGCTGGTGCAGACTATCCGAATGGCTCAGATGGCGAAGGAGAACATGCAGCGGCTGGAGCAGGAGCGCTCCAAGCTCTCGAAGCAGCTTGAGGACACGAAGATAATCGACCGCGCGAAATGCTGCCTGATACAGTACCTGAACCTCACGGAGAACCAGGCGCACAGGCATATTCAGAAGCTCGCGATGGATACGCGGAGAACGCAGCGGGAGATCGCGGATGATATTCTGAACACCTATAGCGGAATGACAAATGTGTAGGACAATAGAACGAATAAAGGAAGCAGCGCGTGCTGCTTCCTTTTGGTTTGTCGATAAACTATAATTTAGCGGCGCGTGTTCCGCTTACCGCAATCCCTAATCGGGAGTCAAGGGGGACGCGTCCCCCT
>ERZ836877.3067-NODE-3067-length-19723-cov-5.609721_pt1 | contig 19723 bp, 16 predicted proteins | sample MGYA00519469_ERZ836877 | MGnify/ENA primary metagenome ERZ836877 (study PRJEB31850, sample SAMEA3708809) | human gut metagenome | biome: human gut; feature: human-associated habitat; material: faeces | place: China | collected 2014 ... | reverse complement strand
CAAAGAGCAGTCCAGCTACATCAAGCCCTTTGTGGACAAGATCGATCAGCAGATCATGTTTGCCGAGAAGTCCTGGGGCAGCTTCCGCGTGCTGGACGTGGAGGACGAAAGCCTGACCATCAAGATCACGCTGAACCCCGGCCACCGTATGAACTACCACAGCCATGCCCGCCGGGATGAGGTGTGGACGGTCATCTCCGGCCGCGGCTATGCCATCGTCGACGGCGTAAAGACCACCGTGCAGGCAGGGGACATGGTGAAGATGCCCGCCGGCAGCCGCCACACCATCGTGGCCGACACTGAACTGAAAGTGATGGAAGTCCAGCTTGGCCGCGACATCAGTGTCCACGATAAAGAAAAGTTCCCGTTCCCGGAAGTGTAAACCGTTAAACTCGGCCAAAACCGTAAATTTTGCCGCGGGGCACTTGACTTATGCCGAAAAATCAGTATAATAATCTTGTTGCCCTTGTGTGCTGGTATGGCTCAGTTGGTAGAGCAGCTGATTCGTAATCAGCAGGTCGCCAGTTCAAGTCTGGCTACCAGCTCCAAGCGTAAAAGTCTGCGACAGGTTTCCTGTCGCAGGCTTTTTGTGTATGAGGGAGAGACACTGCAAAAATTAAACAAAAACAGCAAAAATGTTGCTTGAACTTAAACCTCGGTTCCATGTTATAGTTTTATGGCAGGTTGAAGACCTGCGGCCTTGACAAACCCGACGGCTGCATGTATGATAGAGCAGTTGGTTTTGCAAGCATACTAAAAAAGTAGGAAATAAAACCCCAAGGAGGGAACATCCCCATCATGACAGAACGCCTTGCCCAGATATTGGCGGATTCCTTTTTTAAGATCCTGATCCCTGGCATTACCGTCACCATCCCGTTGACGGCGCTGTCCTTTTCTATTTCTCTTGTCATCTCCGTAGCGGTGGCGCTGGTGCAGTTTGCCCAGGTGCCGGTACTTACCAAGCTGGCCCGCCTGTACATCTGGATCATCCGCGGTACGCCCATTCTGGTGCAGCTGTTTGTAGTGTTCTACGGCCTGCCGGGTGTCGGCATCCTCATCGAGCCGTTCCCTGCGGCGGTGCTGGTGTTTTCCATCAACGAGGGTGCTTACGGTGCCGAGACTATCCGCGCGGCGCTGGAATCGGTGCCCAAGGGCCAGCTGGAAGCAGGGCAGTGCGTGGGCATGAGCTACATGCAGATCATGTGGCGCATCATCCTGCCGCAAGCCCTGCGCACGGCGTTCCCCACGCTGGCCAACTCCCTGATCGCCATGGTCAAGGATACCTCTCTGGCGGCCAATATCACCGTGACCGAAATGTTCATGACCACCCAGCGCATCGTCGCCCGCACCTACGAGCCGCTGGCCCTCTATCTGGAGGTCGGCCTTGTCTACCTGCTGTTCTGCACGGTGCTGACCCGCGTGCAGGCCTGGGGCGAGAAGCTGCTGAACCGCCGCGGCGCACAAAGGAGTTGATACGATGCTGGAAATCCATGATCTGCAAAAATCCTTCGGTGACCTGCATGTCTTAAGGGGCATCAATCTCAATATCCAGAAGGGCGATGTCGTGGCCGTCCTCGGCTCCAGCGGCAGCGGCAAAACAACGCTTCTGCGCTGCATGAACTTTTTGGAGCATGCCGATGCGGGCACCATGGTCTTTGACGGCCAGCAGGTGGAGCTGAGCCGCATCACCCACGCCCAGATTCACGCCCTGCGCCGCCGCACCGGTTTTGTGTTCCAAAACTACAACCTGTTCGCCAACAAGACCGCGCTGCAAAACGTGACCGAGGGCCTTGTCATTGCCCGCAAGATGGACAAGCACCAGGCTGACGAGATCGCCCGTGCCGCGCTGGATAAAGTTGGCATGGGGGACCGCTGCGACCACTATCCCAGCCAGCTTTCCGGCGGCCAGCAGCAGCGCGTGGCCATTGCCCGCGCCATTGCTTACGACCCGGAGATCCTCTATTTCGACGAGCCGACCTCGGCCCTCGACCCCGAGCTGACCGGCGAGGTGCTGACCGTCATGCGCCGTTTGGCCGATGAGGGTCGCACGATGCTGGTCGTCACCCATGAGATGGACTTTGCCCGCCATGTGGCCAACCGCGTTGTCTTTATGGACGCCGGCGTCATCGTGGAGCAGGCCGACGCCGAAACTTTCTTCACCAACCCGCAGCAGCCCCGCACCCGGGAGTTCCTGCAGAATTACAAACAAAGGAGTTTTACCTGATGAACCGTAAAAAGATCACCGCCCTGGCCCTGACCGCCGCTATTTCCGCCGCCGTGCTGGCTGGCTGCGGCAGCTCTGCCGCTTCTTCCGCTGCCCCGGCTGCTGATTCCGCCGCCGACAGCGCCACTACCGATACCGCCGCTTCTGGCGACCTGCTGAGCCAGATCCGGGAGCGCGGCACCATCACCGTCGCCATGGAGGGCACCTGGGCCCCCTGGACCTACCACGATGAAAACGACAACCTCGTCGGCTATGACGTGGAAGTTGCTACCCTGATTGCCGAGAAGCTGGGCGTTGAGCCGGAGTTCATCGAGGGCGAGTGGGACGGCCTGCTGGCCGGTCTGGACGCTGGCCGTTACGACATCATGGTCAACGGCGTGGACATCACCGAGGAGCGCGCCGAGAAATACGACTTCTCCGAGCCGTACGCCTACAACCGCACCGCCGTCATCACCAAGGGGGATAACGACACCATCAACAGCCTGGAAGATCTGAAGGACAAAAAGACCGCCAACACCATCTCCAGCACCTACGCCCAGCTGGCTGAGCAGTACGGCGCCGACGTTACCGGCGTGGACGACCTGAACCAGACCTTCGAACTGCTGAACAGCGGCCGCATCGATGCTACCCTGAACGCTGAGGTTACCTTCTACGACTACACCAAAGAGCATCCCGACGCCAACGTCAAGATCGCAGTCCTGACCCAGGACGCCAACGAGGTTGCTATCCCGCTGCGCAAGGGCGACGAGACCGCCACCCTGCGTGAGGCTATTAACACCGCCATTGACGAGCTGCGTGCCTCCGGCCAGCTGAAAGATCTGAGCGAGAAGTACTTCGGAACCGACATTTCCTCCAACGACTAACAGGGAACCGGCCGCCTGACAGCCTACAGCAACCACACCGCTCTGCAGTGTTCTCTGCAGGGCGGTTTTCTTGCGAAAAAACGCAAAATTTGCATGGTTTCACCCCTTGATTTTGCCGCCGCGCGTGCTATAATAACAGCCGCGGTATTTATAAGGGCCGCCGTGATAGAGAACGCATTTTGGAAAGCAGAGAGTATAGAGGAAATAAACGCACTATGACAAAAGACCTTACCGGCGGCAGTCCGCTGAAAGTGATCCTGTTCTTCACCCTGCCGCTTGTGCTGGGCAATCTGTTCCAGCAGTTTTACGCGCTGGCAGATACCATCATCGTAGGCCGTTTCTGCGGCGTCAGTGCGCTGGCGTCGGTCGGCTCCACCGGCTCCATCAACTACCTGATCCTGGGCTTCGTCATTGGCATCTGCAATGGTTTTGCCATCCCCATCGCTCAGCTGTTCGGCGCACGGGATTACAGCGACCTGCGCCGCCATGTGGCTAATGCCGCCTGGCTGTGCATCGCATTCAGCGTAGTGCTTACCATCACCACGGTGACCCTGACCCGCCCGCTGCTGGTGCTGATGCAGACGCCTGAGGACATCCTGGACGGCGCGGTCATCTATATTGGCTGGATCTTCGCCAGCATCCCGTTCATCTTTTTGTACAACATGGTCGCCAGCATCATGCGCGCCCTGGGCGACAGCAAAACGCCGCTGTACTTCCTGATCCTGACCAGCGCCCTGAACATCGGCCTGGATCTTTTGTTCATCGTGCCGTTCAAAATGGGAATCCTCGGCGCAGCGCTGGCCACCGATATTTCCCAGGCCATCTCCGGCGTGGTCAGCTTCGGCTTCCTGTGCCGCAAGTTTGAGGTGCTGCATATGCAGAAAGGCGAGCTCGCCTTCAGCAAGCGCGCCTGCACCCGCCTGATGGGCATCGGCGTGCCGATGGGCCTGCAGTGCAGTATCACGGCCATCGGCAGCGTTATCATGCAGTGGGCCGTCAACGTGCTGGGCAGCACGGCTGTCGCCGCCGTCACCGCCGCCAGCAAGACGATGAACCTGCTGACCGTCCCGCTGGAGAGCGTCGGCACGGCCATGGCCACCTACTCGGGCCAGAACCTGGGTGCCGCCCGGATGGACCGCGTGCGTAAAGGCGTTACCAGCGCACTGCTGATCGCCACCGTCTACAGCATTGCTTCGGCTCTTATCCTGCATTTTGCCGATGTAGCCGTCATGTCCCTCTTCCTCGACACGACCACCGAGGTGGAGATCGTCGCCATGGGGCGCGAGTACCTCTTCTGGAACAGCGTGTTTTTCGTGCCGCTGGGTGCGCTGATCGTCTGGCGTTACAGCATCCAGGGCCTGGGCTTCTCCACGCTGGCCATGATGGCCGGCGTGGCCGAGATGATCGCCCGTACCGCCGTGGCCATCGTGCTGGTGCCGATGCTGGGCTACTTTGGCGCCGAGCTGGCGAACCCCGCCGCTTGGATCGCGGCCTGCGTCTTCCTGTACCCGGCCTACCGCTGGACCTGCCGCCAGTTGGACAGCCGCCTGCTGGCCGCCCGCCTGCATATTCAGAGCGAAAGCCCGGAACACGAAGCTGCCCTGTAAAGCAAACGCAGATTGAATTCTACGCAAAACAGCCGCCCCTTGGGCTTGGGGCGGCTGTTTGCATATTCCTGCATATTTTCCCGCACCGCTCTTGCCGAAAGCCTGTAAACAGCGTATAATAACAACTATCTTAGTTGGGAAAGGAAAGAGCAGATATGCCGCAGAAAAAGCCGTTTGTTACGCTGGCCCAGGCACGGGCCATTGCCGCCGAGATCCCCACGCCCTTCCACCTGTATGATGAGGCCGGTATCCGCGCGAACGCCCGCAAGGTCAACGCCGCGTTCAGCTGGAATAAAGGCTTCAAGGAGTACTTTGCCGTCAAGGCCACCCCGAACCCTTACATCCTGAAAATCCTGCAGGAGGAGGGCTGCGGCGTCGACTGCTCCAGCTACACCGAGCTGCTGATGGGCGAGGCCTGCGGCTTTACCGGCAGCGACATCATGTTTTCCTCCAACGAGACGCCGGCGCAGGACATGCAGAAAGCCTACGAGCTGGGCGCTTACATCAACCTGGACGATTTGACCCATGTGGACTTCCTCAAAGAAACGGCCGGTATCCCCAAGACCGTTTGCTGCCGCTACAATCCGGGCGGTGTGTTTGAGCTGGGCAACGGCATCATGGATAACCCCGGCGACGCCAAGTACGGCATGAGCGAGGACCAGATGGCCGAGGCCTACACCCGCCTGATGAAACTGGGCGCTGAGGAGTTCGGCATCCACTCCTTCCTGGCCAGCAACACCGTCACCGATGACTATTATCCCAAGCTCGCCGGCATCCTGTTTGAACTGGCCGTCCGTCTGCACAAGCGCACCGGCGCAAAAATCAAGTTTATCAACCTGTCCGGCGGCGTGGGCATTGCCTATCGTCCTGACCAGCGGAGCAATGATATTGCCGCCATCGGCGAAGGCGTGCGCAAAAAGTTTGAGGAGATCCTCGTGCCCGCTGGGATGGGCGATGTAGCCATCTTTACCGAGATGGGCCGCTTCATGCTGGCACCCTACGGTGCCCTCATTACCACCGCCATCCACGAAAAGCACATTTATAAGGAGTATATCGGTGTCGACGCCTGTGCCGCCAACCTGATGCGCCCAGCCATGTACGGCTCCTACCACCACATCACCGTGCTGGGCAAGGAAGAAGCTCCCTGCGACCACAAGTACGATGTCGTCGGCGGCCTGTGCGAGAATAACGATAAGTTTGCCATCGACCGCATGTTGCCTGAAATCGACAAGGGCGACATCCTCTTTATCCACGATGCCGGTGCCCACGGCTTCTCGATGGGCTACAACTACAACGGCAAGCTGCGCAGCGCCGAGGTGCTGCTGAAACCGGACGGCTCCTTCCAGAAGATTCGCCGTGCCGAGACCCCGGCCGACTACTTTGCCACCTTCGACTTTACGCCGTTCTTCAAAAAATAATCGCAAAACAAAAGCAGATGTACCGCAACGGGTGCATCTGCTTTTTTGCATATTTTGTTTTACTTTTGCAGCAAGGTTATTCCGCTTTGGCAGCGGCGATCTCGGCGGCATCCGCCTTGCTGAACTCGCCCAGGGGCAGCACCAGCTTGGCCAGCAATTCCTGCGGCAGGTCAGCCAGCAGGGCACTTTGGTCAGCCTCGGCATCCACAGCAGTAATGATGTGGGACACGCCGCCCTCGTCCACTTCAATGCGGGCATAATGCCCGGTGGCGATAAAGGCGCAGTCCAGCTTGGCGGCCTGCTCGGCCAGCAGCGGCAGCAGCGTGGCCGGGGCGGCGGGGGAGTCGGCAGTATCTTCGGCGGTAAAGGTCAGCACGGCAAAGCCCTGCTGCTGCAAAATGCGGTAGGCTGCTGCGGCATCAGCGCCACTGTTCAGCCCCAGCAGCACTTTGTCCTGCTTTTCAAAGGTGTTGAAACCATCCATTGTCTTTCTCCTTATTTTATAGGTGGAGGGGGCGTTATGCCTGGCGGCCGCCGTACTTTTTGCTCTGCTCCACGGCCATGCGGTCGCAACGCTCGTTTTCGGGGTGGCCGGCGTGGCCTTTCAGCCAGTGGTAGGTAATCTTGTGCTTTTCGCTTTCTTCCAAAAGCGGGGCCCACAGGTCAGGGTTCAGGGCGGGGGACTTGTCGGCTTTTTTCCAGCCGCGGGCGCGCCACCCCTTGGCCCAGCCTTTTTCCAGCCCGTTGATGACATACTGGCTGTCGCTGTACAAATCGATGGCGCAGGGCTCTTTCAACTGGCGCAGGGCTTCCAGCAGGGCGGTCATCTCCATGCGGTTGTTGGTGGTGTTGGCCTCGCCGCCGGAAAGCTCCTTCTCGTACACTTTCTGTGCGGTACGGAACCGCAAAATGGCCCCCCAGCCGCCGGGGCCGGGGTTGCCGCTGCACGCGCCGTCGGTATAAATTTCAATCTGTTTCATTCGTAATCTCCCATGATCCGGTAATACTATTTATTATAGCGTGTACCTGCAAAGATGGCAAGGCGTTTGACAAGTAACCACAATCCGTTTATAATAAATAATAATTGCAATGTTGTGTATGAAACCGGGCCCGGCCGCACCTTTTCAGGTGGGCTCTTCGCGCCCAGCCACTGTCTTATAAGGGTAGACCCACCCTTTAGCAAAAATACATAAATCGCAAACAGGCGCAGGAAATGTCGGCGTGTACAGAGCGGTATACGTCAGTCCTGCTAGACGAGAATCGGAGGTTTTCATGGAAGAATTCAAGCCTAAGCGTAAAAATAACAACTATTCTGGCACCGACAAGGCCGGTGCGCCGCGCCGCGCCCCGCGCCAGAATCATCAGAATAAGCCCCCGCAGGAGAATAGCACCCCGGCCAATAAGCCCCGCCGCCGTCCTGCCCGCCCGGCCGCTGCCGAAGCTGCCCAGGCCCCGGCACAATCCGTGCCTGCACCGCGCCCGCGCCGCCCCCGCAACACACCGCAGGGGGAGGGTCAGGCTCTGCACCAGCAGCGCCGCGGCCGCAAGCCCCAGCAGAATAACAATGCCCCCCACTACGAGATGACCCCGGCCATCCCCATGCACATCTGCCCGCTGGGCGGTCTGGGTGAAGTCGGCAAAAACATTACCCTGTATGAGTGCCAGGGCGATATGATCCTGGTCGATTGCGGCCTCGTCTTCCCGGATGCGGATATGTTCGGCGTCGATCTGGTCATCCCGGATTTCACCTACGTGCTGGAGAACAAGGACCGCATCAAGGGCCTGTTCATCACCCACGGACACGAGGACCACATCGGCAGCCTGCCGTACCTGCTCAAAAAATTCAACGTGCCGATCTACGCCGCCCGGCTGACCATCGGCCTCATCAAGAATAAACTCGAGGAACACGGCTTGGCATCCAGCGCCGTCTTCCACGAGATCCGCCCCCGCCAGAAGGTCAAGCTCGGCTGCTTCACCGTCGAACCCATTCACGTGAACCACTCTATCCCCGACGCGCTGGCTTTCGCCATCGAGTGCCCGGCGGGCGTGGTCATCCACACCGGCGACTTCAAGGTCGACTACACGCCGCTGTCCGGTGATGCCGTCACCGACCTGTCCACCATTGCCGAGTACGGCCGCAAGGGCGTGCTGGCTCTGCTGTCCGACTCCACCAACGCCGAGCGCCCGGGCTTTACCGCGACGGAGCAGACGGTGGCCGAGGGCGTGCGCGGCCTGTTCGGCAAGGCAGGCAAGCGCCGTATCATCGTGGCGACCTTTGCCTCAAACATCTACCGCGTGCAGCAGATCATCGACCTGGCCATTGAGTCGGGCCGCAAGGTGGCCGTCAGCGGCCGCAGCATGGTCTCCAACACCGAGATGGCCCGCGAACTGGGGTACCTGCATGCCCCTGACAATGTGTTGATCCCCATCGAGGAGATCAACAAGTATCCGCCGGAAAAGGTCGTGCTCATTACCACCGGCAGCCAGGGCGAGCCGCTGTCTGCGCTGTCCCGCATGGCGCAGGCCAGCCACCGTCAGGTCAAGGTCGGCCCCAACGACTTTATCATCATCTCGGCCCGTCCCATCCCCGGCAACGAAAAGACTGTTACCAAGGTCGTCAACGGCCTGCTGGCCCTGGGCGCCGAGGTCATCTACGAGAACATGTACGACACCCATGTTTCGGGCCACGCCTGCCAGGAAGAACAGAAGCTTATGCTGACCCTGGCGCACCCGCAGTACTTCCTGCCCGTGCACGGTGAGTTCAAGCAGCTCAAGCGCCACGCCGAGACGGCCGAGCACCTGGGCTATATCCCGAAGCAGAACATTTATATCGCCGAGAACGGCCAGAACATCCGCCTGTCTGCCGACGGCATGACCGTGGAGAACACCGTTACCGCCGGCGCCGTCATGGTGGATGGCTACGGCGTGGGCGATGTGGGCAATGTGGTCCTGCGTGACCGCCACCACCTGTCCGAGGATGGCATCATCATCGTGACGGCTGCTGTGGATGGTTCCACCGGCCAGGTGCTGTCCGGTCCGGATCTTGTCAGCCGCGGCTTCGTCTATGTCCGCGAGAGTGAGGAACTGATGGACGGTGCCCGCATGCAGGTAGAGATGGCCCTGGACCGCAGCCTGAGCGACAATATGCACGATTGGGCCAGTGTCAAGGCCCGTGTGCGCGAGGCACTTTCCAGCTATATCTACCGCAAGACCAAGCGCAGCCCGATGATTCTGCCTATCCTGCTGGAAGTGTAAGACCACCCCAAACTGATGTGAAAATGTGAGGGATTTGCCATGAAGCAAAAGCAAGGCCTGGATCTGGCAGCGGTCATCCTGCTGCTGCTCATTGCCTGCGCGGCTTTGGCCGTGCCGGTGGCGTTGCTGTCGCCCAAATGGCTCATTGCCCCGGCCGTGCTGGTCGTTGCAGCGCTGGGCGTACTGTGGTATCAGCGCCGCCGTCTGCGCACCTTTGTGGCCAAAAACCTTTGCAGTACGGACTTTGAGAACAGCCGCATCCAGTACAGCCTGACCGGCCTGCCCATCCCCACGATGTTGATTGCAGACGGCCGCGTGCTGTGGTATAATACTATCTTCCGGGAGGAAGTGCTGAACGGCACCGATGCCGTGACCCGGCCTATCGACCGGCTTTTCCCGGAACTGGACCTTGCGGTCTGCAGCCGCCCCCACGGTCAGGACTTGACCGTAGGGAACAAGCGGTTCACGGCCTACGCAGGCGCCGCCAAGGGCAGCCGCGGGGCCAACATCGTCTACCTTGTGGACGATACCGTTTATAAACAAACGCTGGAGGAATACACCGCCAGCCGCCCCGCCTGTCTGATCATCGTGATCGACAGCTACGATGAACTGTTCGACGACATGAAGGACAGCGAGCAGGCCAAGGAGCTGGAAGCTATCAACAGTCTGCTGGAAGCGTACATCGCCAAAAGCACCGGTTTCCTGCGCAAGATCTCCAATAGCCGCTACATTGCGGTAGTGGAGGAACGCGACATCCACTGGATGCTGCAGGAACGGTTTGAAATTCTTGACCAGGTGCGCGCGCTGCATCCCGGCGGCTTTACCACGCTGTCCATCGGCGTAGGTCACGGCGGCAAGACTTTGCAGGAATGTCACCAGATGGCCCGTGAGAGCATCGATATTGCCCTCGGCCGAGGCGGCGACCAGGCGGCTGTAAAGACCGTGGACGGCTTTGAATTCTACGGTGGTATCTCCCACGGTGTCGAAAAGCGCAGTCATGTGCGCAGCCGCATCATCGCCAACGCCTTGTGCGACCTTATCAAAAAGAGTGACAGCGTCATCATTATGGGCCACCGCATGAGCGACCTGGATGCCATCGGCTCGGCCATCGGTGTGCTGCGCATCTGCAAGATCTGCGGCGTCCCGGCGGTCATCGCCGTCAACAGCGACGCCACCCTGGCAGGCCCGCTGCTGAAGACTTTCATCGATGCAGGCGAGGGACACAACTTCATCCCGCCGGACCAAACGCTGGATGTTATCACGCCCCGCACGCTGCTGATCGTGGTGGATACCTACCAGAAGCGCCTGCTGGAAAGCCAGAAAATCTACGAAAAGTGCAAGCGCGTTGTTGTCATCGATCACCACCGCATGGCGGTCGGGCATATCGACAACCCGCTGCTGCTCTACCACGAGCCTTACGCCTCCAGTGCCAGCGAACTGGTGTGTGAACTGCTGCAGTTCCTGCCCAAAGAGGATAACATCACTGCGCTGGAAGCCCAGGCCTTGCTGGCTGGCATCATGCTGGACACCCGCAGCTTTGCGCTGCATGTGGGCGTGCGCACCTTTGAGGCTGCCGCCTGGCTGCGCAGCCGCGGCGCCCAGACTGCCGATACCAAGCTGCTGTTCAACACCTCGAAAGAGGAGTACGAGGCCCGCGCCCACATTGTGGAAAGCGCCTACATTTACAAAGGCTGTGCCATCGCCCTCTCGGAGGAGCTGGATGCTGGCATGAACGTAGTGCTGCCCATGGCGGCCAACGATCTGCTGACCATCAACGGCGTGGACGCCAGCTTTGTGGCTGTCGCCAAAAACGGCGGCGTCAACATCTCTGCCCGCAGTATGGGTGCCTTGAACGTGCAGGTCATTCTGGAGCCCTTGGGCGGCGGCGGTCATTTGATGATGGCCGGTGCCCAGCTGCATGACTGTACCCTGCAGGATGCCGAAACGCGCATCCGTGAACAAATTGACATTTACCGCGCCGCCCAGGCTGCCCAGCAGGACGCGGCACGGTAAAAATAGAGACATACGGAGGGAATCTATATGAAGATCATTCTGAAACAGGATGTCAAGACCATCGGTAAAAAAGACGAGATCCATGAGGTTTCGGACGGTTACGCCCGCAACTTTCTGTTCCCCCGCGGCCTGGCTGCCCCTGCAGATGCCGCTGCCCTGAACCAGGCCCGCACCAAGAGCGAGGCCAAGGCCCACCATGAGGCAGAAGCCCGCACGGCTGCCGAGGAGCTGGCTGCCAAGATCAAGGGCCAGGTCATCACCGCCAAAGTCAAAGGCGGTGCCTCCGGCAAGCTGTACGGCAAGGTCACCGGCAAAGAAGTCGCTGAACTGCTGACCCAGCTGACCGGCACCGAGATCGACAAGAAAAAAGTCGAGCTGCCGTCCGCTATCAAGGAGTTTGGCAGCTATGACGCCGCTGTGCGCCTGTATGCCGGCGTTGTCGCACCGTTCAAACTGAAAGTGGAAGAACTGTAAAGCCAACCGACTTCACAGGCAAAAGGAGGGGAGTCTGCCATGCCGAGAAATGAAGAATTGAGCCTGTCCAGTCTGGGCATCCAGATGCCCTACAACATGCAGGCCGAGCAGAGCGTGCTGGGCGCCGCCCTGATGGATGAAACGGTGCTGAACCGCCTCATCACCGATATGGAACCTGAAATGTTCTATTCGGATCAGAACCGCGCCGTCTACGAGACGATGCGCTCTCTTTACACCGAAAGCGAAGCCGTCGACCTCATCACGCTGGTCAACGCCCTGGGCAACAACGGCACCTTTGCCGGTGCAGACGATGCCAAGGTCTACGTTACCCACCTGGCCGAGACGGTCCCGGCTATCTCCAACGTCGATTCCTACTTAAAGATCGTCCGGGAAAAGTACCAGGCCCGCCGCCTGATCGAAGCCGCCCGCAGCATTTTGAGCGAGACATCCTCCGGCGAGGATGCCGACATGCTGCTGGAAAGCGCCGAACAGAAGATTTATGACATCCGCAGCGGCCGCGATAAATCCGGCGTCAAGACCATCCGGGAATCCATCCTGGAAGTTATCGACACCATGCAGAAGCTGAGCGGTGCCGACCGCGACAAGTTCGCCGGCATCCCCACGGGCTTCAACTACCTGGACACCGTGCTTACCGGCCTGGGCCGTTCGGACCTTATCATTCTGGCCGCCCGCCCCGGTATGGGCAAGACCTCCTTCGCGCTGAACATCGCCACCAACGTGGCGCGTCAGCAGAAGGTTCCAACCATCATTTTCAGCTTGGAAATGACCTGCGAACAGCTGACCGACCGTATCCTTTCCAGCACTGCCAACATCGACAGCCAGGCATTCCGTACCGGCCGTCTGAACAACTCCGACTGGAACGATTTTGCCCAGGCTACGTCGCTTTTGTATAACGCACCCATCTATATGGACGATTCCTCCGGCATTTCGGTGCCGGAGATCAAGGCGAAGATCCGCACCATCAACCAAGATCCCAAAAAGGAAAAGATCGGCCTTGTCATCATCGACTACCTGCAATTGATGCAGAGTGCCAAGCGCACTGAGAGCCGCGTGCAGGAAATCAGTGATATTACCCGAAACCTGAAGATCATGGCCAAGGAACTGAACGTCCCGGTCATCGCTCTGTCGCAGCTTTCCCGTGCAGCGGAAAAGACTACCGGCCGTTCGGACCACCGTCCCCAGCTTTCCGACCTGCGTGATTCCGGCTCTATCGAGCAGGACGCCGATGTCGTGTTGTTCCTCTACCGTGCGGCCTACTACAACTCCCAAAACGGCGAGGACAGCCAGGCCAACGAGAACGAGGCCGAGTGCATCGTGGCAAAGAACCGTCACGGTGAGACCAGCGTTGTGCGCCTGGGCTGGGACGGCGCGCATACCCGCTTCAGCAACTTGGATGTGAGCCATGAGTACTGACGCGGAAAAAACTGTACAGTGTATCGAGGAGACTCTGTTGGCCTACTGCCGCCAGCAGGGTCTGTTCAAGTCTGGCGACAGAGTCATTGCAGCCTACTCCGGTGGAGCAGACTCTATGGCTTTGTTGCTTTTTTTGCTTCGGCGGCGCAAAGACTTGGCCATCGAAGTGCTGGCTACCCACGTCAACCACGGTATCCGCGGTGCGTCAGCCCGGGCTGACGCCAACTTTGTCACGGCGTTCTGCCGCCGGAACGGGGTAGAACTGTTCCTGTATGATGCCGAGAAAGAGGGTGTGCCCATCCCGCCCCAGCCCAGTGAGGAATGGGCGCGGGAGCTGCGCTATACCTGGTTCGACCAGTTGGCCGCGCGGGAAGAAGCGCTGATTGCCACGGCCCACACCTGTTCTGACCAGGCGGAGACGCTCTTGTTCCGCATGGCGCGGGGGACAGGCCTGCACGGGCTGGCAGGTATCCCGCCCTGCCGCGGCATTTACCGCCGCCCCTGCCTGTGCCTGACCCGCGCCGATACCGAGGCATACTGTGCCGCCCTTGGGCAAAACTATGTGCAGGATGAGACCAACGCCGCCGACCTTTACGCCCGCAACCGCATCCGCCACACGGTGGTGCCGGCGCTGCAAAGCGTCAACCCGGCGGCGGAGCAGGCAATCGCCCGCCTGTGCCGCCAGATGCGGGCACTGGATGATTGGCTGACTGCCGAAGCAGCTGCGCTTTTGCAGGCGGCTGCTGTGCAGGGCGGCTATGAGGTCGAGACCCTCTGCCGCGCCCGCGGCCCGGTGCTGGATGCAGCGCTGCATGCGCTTATCAGCCCTGTGCGGGACGCCGAAGAAAAGTATGTAAACCTTCTGCGTTTCCTTGTTTTGCAGCGGGAAGGTGCCCTGCAATTGACGCCGGAAGTGACCTATAAGATCAAAAACGGCGTGCTGCTGCGCCTGACCCCGCAGGGCATAAAACCGCCGCCGGCCCCGCCGCAGCCCCTTGGTGAGGGCAGTTTTAGCCTTCCGGGTGGTTATTTTGTGGAATTTCGGCGCGTAAAGTATGAAGAATTTCTAAAAAATCAACCAATTTTCAAAAAAGACTTAAACTGTTGTGCGGATTGTGCTAAAATACAAGGGAATGTTATGCTGCGCACACGGCAGCCGGGGGACAGTTTCCGCCCGGCTGGCAGGCATGTACGTAAAACACTCAAAAAATATTACAACGAACTGGGCGTCCCGCTGGATGAGCGGGCGCTGCTGCCGCTGCTGGCCAGCGGCAGTGAGGTGCTCTGGCTCTGGGGCAGCGGCTTTGCCGAAGGCTGCGCCCCCGATGCGTATACGCATGAAGTGCTGACGGTGAGGACGGAAAAAACAGGGGAGGCATAAATTATGCAGAGTGTCATGGATCGGGATATTGACCATATCCTCGTCTCGGAAGAACAGCTCAAGACCCGCGTGGCTGAGCTGGGCACGCAGATCAGCAAGGACTATGCAGGCAAGAATCTGCTGCTGGTCTCCATTTTAAAAGGTTCGGTCGTCTTTATGGCGGACCTGATGCGGGCTGTCAGCATCCCGTGCGGCATCGACTTTATGGTCGTTTCCAGCTACGGCGGAGCCAACACGTCCTCCACGGGCCTTGTCAAGATCATCAAGGATCTGGACGCCGACCTCTCCGGTAAAGACGTGCTGATCGTCGAAGACATCCTGGACACCGGCATCACCCTGTCTCACCTGGTGCCGATGCTGAAGATGCGCAACCCCAACAGCGTTAAGCTCTGCACCATCCTCAGCAAACCCAGCCGCCGCAAGGCGGACATTGAGCCGGATTACTGCGGCTTTGAAGTTCCTGATGAGTTCGTTGTCGGCTACGGTCTCGACTATGACGAAAAATATCGCAATCTGTCGTATGTCGGTGTCCTCAAGCCGGAAGTGTATTCCAAGTAAAGCCCGGGTGGGCGTAAAATCGTCCGGCCTCGCGCCGGATTTTAGGAGTTGATTTCTTGCAGCGCAAACCTCGTTTCAGCGGCATCCTGCTGGTTGCCGTGCTCATGGTAGTGGTACTGCTTTTCGTAAGTCTCTCACCGCTGGTGGCGGCTTCGGCTTCCAAGCATGTCAATTACTCTGACATCTACTATTATTTCCAGAATCAGCAGGTGACCTCTTACCGGCTGGACCGCAACACCAACGTCCTGGAGATGTGGCTTAAAGAGGGCAAGAAGCCTCTGCCGGAGGATACGTCCTCCACGGCAGATCTGCCGTCTGGCGGCTTGCTGACCAACCTCAGCGGCAGCCAGGACGATGACGACGAACTGCCCGCCAACGGCGGAACCGTCTACGTCAGCTATAAGCTGCCCTACGGCGGCGACTTCAACACCGGCAAGATCACCGAGTTTGTGGACGCCTACAATGAGGCCAACCCCGACGCCCCGATGATTTTCGACTACGTGGCCGTCAAGACCAGCGTGCCCTGGTTGGAGATCATCTTCTACTCGGTCATGCTGGGCAGCGTCGGTATGCTGTTCATGTCGATGTACCGTGGCGGTGCGGGCGGCGGCATCATGAATGTCGGCCGTGCCAAGGTCAAGGACCAGCAGGAGAGCCAGCGCAAGGCGACCTTCGCTGATGTGGCTGGTGCTGATGAAGAAAAGGAAGAACTGCAGGAAGTTGTCGAGTTCCTCAAGGCTCCCGGCAAGTTCAATACTTTGGGTGCACGTATTCCCCACGGCGTGCTGCTGGTGGGCCCTCCGGGTACTGGTAAAACGTTGCTGGCCCGTGCCTGCGCAGGCGAGGCGGGTGTGCCGTTCTACGCCATCTCCGGCTCTGACTTTGTCGAAATGTACGTCGGTGTCGGTGCCTCCCGTGTACGAGACCTGTTTGAAAAAGCCAAAAAGACCATGCCGTCCATCGTCTTTATCGATGAGATCGATGCCGTGGGCCGCCAGCGCGGCGCCGGTTTGGGCGGCGGCCATGATGAACGCGAGCAGACCCTGAACCAGCTGTTGGTCGAGATGGACGGCTTCGATGCCAACGATGGCGTCATCGTGATGGCTGCTACCAACCGTGCCGACATCCTGGATAAGGCGTTGCTGCGTCCCGGCCGTTTTGACCGTCAGGTCTATGTCGGTTTGCCCGATGTAAAGGGCCGTGAGGAGATCCTCAAGGTCCACACCAAGAACAAGCCCCTCGGCCCCGATGTCAGCCTGAAGACCATTGCACGTTCCACGGCTGGTTTCTCCGGCGCTGACCTGGAAAACCTCGTTAATGAGGCTGCGCTGCTGGCAGCCCGCAAGGGAAAGAAGGCCATCACCGAGCCGGAGATCGAGGAAGCTTCCGTCAAGGTCATGATGGGCCCCGAAAAGAAGAGCCATGTGGTCACCGACGAGGAGCGCCGCCTGACGGCCTACCACGAGACCGGCCACGCCATCACCGGCTACTTCAGCAAGCACCATGACCCGGTGCATCAGATCAGCATTATTTCCCGCGGCGGTGCAGGCGGCTATACCATGTACCTGCCCGAGAAGGACCCCAGCTACGTTACCAAGACCGCGATGTTTGAGAACATCGTTACCTCCCTGGGCGGCCGTGTGGCTGAGCAGCTGGTGTTGGAGGACATCTCCACCGGTGCTTCCAGCGACCTGGAGCAGGCCACCAAGACTGCCCGCGCCATGGTTACCCGTTATGGCTTCTCTGAGCGACTGGGCCCCGTGGTCTACGGCGGCGATCCCGGCGAGACTTTCCTGGGCCGCGACTTCGGCCAGGGCAAAGGCTACTCCGAGGCGATTGCATCCGAGATCGACAACGAGATCCGCGACATCGTGGATGAGGCCTACGAGACGGCCCGCCGTATCCTGACCGAACACATGGCCGAACTGCACAAGGTCTCGGCCGTGCTGATGGAGCGCGAGAAGATCAGCGGCGAAGAGTTCAAGACCCTGATGGAGGGTGGCACCCTGCCGCCCTATGACCTGGCCAACGGTAAGACCGCCGAACCGGCAGCACCTGCCGTCCAGGCCGAACAGCCGAAATCCGATACGGATGCCGAGCAGGTTACGGACCAGCCCGACGTGCAACAGTAAAAAGTAGGTGTGAACCATGGATCAGAATTTTTCCTTGATGGCGCAGTCCCGCGCCAACTATTATACGGCCGGCAGCCCGGTCCAGTTTGTTCGCGTAGAACTGCTGAAAGGTGACGTCACCGGCGAAGTTGCGGTTTGCCTGACCTTCAAAAACGTCGGCACTGAGCCGCTGACCGGTCTGGTCGTCCATTTCAAATGTAAGGACGCCGCAGGCCAGGTCCTGTGCGAGGACGATTTCTATTACGAGCAGCTCAATGCCCAGCCCGGCGAGGTCTTTGGCAGTGACGATGCTGTCTATGTCAGCGATACGCCGGTCTCCAGCGTGGAGGTCGAGCAGGACCGTGCGTTCCTGAACGGCCGCGGCGTCGATCTGCGCGCCTACAAGCGTGTGCGCCTGCAGCTGCCCCGCGTGCTGCCCGCCTCCATCGCCCGCACCCTGCAGAACCGCACCGGCAACGCCCAGCTGACCTGCGTGCCGCAGGATAACGAGTACGGCTGGTTCTGCGCCTGCGGTGCATTCCATCCCAATGAGGAAAACTCCTCGGTCTGCTCGGAGTGCGGCGGCGACCGTGCCCAGATCAAAGCGACCTTGACCAACATCCTGGAGGATGCCCGCCGTGCGGCCGAGCGCCAGCAGCAGGAAATCAATGCCGTGGCCCAGCAGGCTGCCCCGCAGCAGCCCGTGGCCCCCAAGGCTGATCCCGCCGCCACCGCTGCCGCTGCCCAGGCTGCCATCAACAGCCAGATCGAGGATGACGCCGGTGCTACCGCCGCCTACGACCCCAAGAGCTTTGCCGCCCACGACGAGGAACAGGACGAGGAGGACGAGCGCGTCCGCCGCTACGCCCCCAAGGGCCGTCTGTTTGCCGATGATGACGACGATGACGAGGGCACCCAGATGTACGACACCGACGAGCTAGATGACGATCTGGACGACGATGATGACGAGGATTACGCCCCTCGCAAAAAGCGCGGCCGCTATGCCGACGATGACGAGGTGAGCGAAGACGATGAGATGGCCGAGCGTATCATCCACTGGGCCCCGCCGATCACTGCCATTGTCTGTGCGCTGATCATTGCGGTCTCGCTGGTCTATCATTTCGTCCTAGCGTAAAATACGGACATAATGAAAGCACGGTGCTCCACGCAGGGCACCGTGCTTTTTGCGTACCGGGCATTTGTTTACAATTTGGCAATGGATACCGCCCCACTGCCGTGCTATACTATTCAAAAATAAGAAGGGAGCCAACGCTTATGTGTACGGCAGCATCCTACCGAACCAAAGACCTGTACTTTGGCCGCAACTTGGATTATGAATTTTCTTACGGGGATGAGGTGACCATCACCCCGCGCAACTACCCGTTCACGTTCCGTCGGGCGGGGGAGATGCGCACCCACTACGCCATGATCGGTATGGCCTATGTGGCCGAGGAGTATCCGCTCTACTACGATGCTGTCAACGAGAAAGGCCTGTGCATTGCAGGGCTGAACTTTGTGGGCAACGCTGCCTGCCAGTCGGAAACGGACGGAAAGGACAACATCTCGGTGTTTGAACTGATCCCCTGGCTGCTGGGCCAGTGCGCCGACTTGAACGAGGTACGCGCCCTGTTGGCCAAGCTGAACCTTGTGGACATCCCATTTAACGTCCAGCTGCCCACGGCAAAGCTGCACTGGCTCATCACTGATCGCACCGGCAGCATCACGGTGGAGGCCGTGGCCGACGGCCTGCATGTGTACGAGAATCCTGTAGAGGTGCTGACCAACAACCCGCCGTTCCCGCAGCAGATGGCCATGCTGGCCAACTACCGCGCCCTCAGCCCCCGGACCCCGAAAAACACTTTCGCTCCCGGCGTGGATCTGCCGGAACTCAGCCGCGGCATGGGCGGCATCGGCCTGCCGGGCGACCTTTCCTCGATGTCCCGCTTTGTCAAAGTGGCCTTTACCCGGGGCAACTCGAAATCGGCCGACAACGAGATGAGCAGTGTCAGCCAGTTCTTCCACATCCTCGGCTCGGTAGAGCAGCAGCGCGGCTGCTGTGAGCTGGATGACGGCAAGTACGAGATCACCCTCTACACAAGCTGCTGCAACGCCGATACAGGTGTCTATTACTACACGACCTACGATAACAACCAGATCACCGCTGTGTCCATGCACCACGAAGATTTGGATGGTGTGGCCCTCGTGCATTATCCCATCATCCAAAAGCAGAACATTTTCTGCCAGAACTAAAAGTAAACCGAAAACGTCCCGCGGCCTTGCCAAGCAAAAGCAAAGCTGCGGGGTGTTTGATTTTATAAGAAAAATGTGTAAGGGCAATACCGCACAATTCTAAGTGCCGATACGGCGAGCGAGGTGCGGCAGCTG
>ERZ836877.3063-NODE-3063-length-19742-cov-3.171077_pt1 | contig 19742 bp, 18 predicted proteins | sample MGYA00519469_ERZ836877 | MGnify/ENA primary metagenome ERZ836877 (study PRJEB31850, sample SAMEA3708809) | human gut metagenome | biome: human gut; feature: human-associated habitat; material: faeces | place: China | collected 2014 ... | reverse complement strand
TACCAGGCGAGATAAAGATCTCCAGCCCCTCAAATACACTGTGGGGAGATGTATAGCCGGTCCAGCCGAGCTTCAGGTCTTTAAGCCAACAGTAAATCTGCGATCCGATACCGACAGCAGCCCTGCCACCTTTGTCAATGCTCCATGAGGATACGGAATCAAAATGCGTGGAGATTATCCTGTGCGGCACGAAATCATCCCCGATATCTATATATGAGAAATTCTCTGCCGGACTTGTCCGCACCTCCACCGTCATCTCTACCGACGTGTCCCCTCTGAGGGCATCCAATGCAACCGACAGCACCTCTTTGGCCGACATGCCAAACGGGATGAACAATACCCCCATGACAGCCGCAGCTACAACAGACGTGCCGATCCACCACAGCCATCGGCGACTTGCATCTCTGCGTCGACGTTTTGCCAGAAGCGCCTCTGTGCGCATACGCAGCCTTGGAGACGCCTTTATCTCGTGCCGGGGTTTCATATGCCCGATTATTTCATCGTAATTATCCATAGTCATAACTTATTTTTGAAATACAGTTCCTTAATCTTATCCATTCCGGCTTTAAACCTTGATTTCAGAGTAGTGGCAGGCACCGCAAGTATGCGGCTTATCTCCACAAACGAAAGGTCATCCACCACATTCATCCTTATCACTTCAGCCTGGCGTCCGGGAAGCGAGTCAAGTATCGAATTTATACGTTCGGCTTCATCTATATCAAGACTTTCCTCCCCATCCTCATCCGCTATATCGATCCCGTCGATGGGAATATCGGTGCTACGGATACTGCGATAGCTGTCCTGGCATAGATTGTAGACTGTGCGGAACAGATAACAGCGCATATTTTCAGGTCTGACAGGGGGGTGCCTGTGCTCCATAACGCGAGCCACAGCCTCATAGACGATATCTTCAGCAACAGACTTATTCTGTACCCTGAAAAAAGCGAACCTCACCAGATAGTCGAGATTGTCCCTGACAACCTGTTCCATATGCGAGCTTTCGTTGGTATTATTCATAACTGGTTTTAAGTTTGATTCACTTATAGGACTGCAAGGTAAGGAAAACGACGAAGTCACATTGTTAATAAATGTAAAACCGAAATAATGACATTCTGAAAACAAGCCGGCGGTGTGTCAGAATCCGTGGATTTTGACACACCGCCGCGTTGCAGTATATAATGGGAATCAGTATTTCATTGCCGGGGATTATCCGCGGGCCGGAGAAAGGGTCGGAGCGGAATCGCGTTCCACAATTGAATTGGCCATCTCCACCGCCACAGAGATGTGCGGACAGATGTGGTCGGCACCGATCATACGGTCTATGCCGGCATTGACCAGGGTCTCGCGCACATTGTCTTCTACACCGGAGAGCACCACATGTATGCCCTCTTTCTGTGAGGAGGTGATAAGTATCTCAAGATTGTGGATAGCGGTGGAATCGATAAAGGGAACCTTACGCATACGGATAATGCGGACCTTGGGCTTCTCGGCAAGGGTGGAGCGCATCATCTCGTCGAATTTGGTGGCCACACCGAAGAAAAACGGACCGTCGATCTCATATACCTCAACGCCGGGGAGCACATTAAGCACCTCATGGTGCGATGCGTCGAGATCGGTACCCTCAGCCACGTCAAGCTGCTCGGAATATACCTTGATCTCGGTGTTCTCCATCACACGGCGGAGGAACAGTACCACGGCCAGCAACAGGCCTATCTCGATCGCGATGGTAAGGTCGAACACTACCGTTAGGAGGAAAGTGACGATCATCACCGACACGTCGCTTTTCGGGTTCTTGAATATGCCCACGATGGTGCGCCATCCGCTCATGTTGTACGACACCACTACAAGCACTGCGGCAAGGCATGCCATAGGCACGTAATTGATAAGCGGCATAAGGAATATATAGATCAGCAGCAGCACGAGGGCATGTACCACCCCGGCCACCGGAGTGCGGCCGCCGTTGGTGATGTTGGTCATGGTGCGGGCGATGGCTCCTGTGACTGGTATGCCGCCGAAGAATGGCACGGTGATGTTTGCCAGTCCCTGACCGATCAGCTCGGTATTGGTGGATGTGCGCGAACCGGTATAACCGTCGGCCACGGTGGCGCTAAGCAGCGACTCTATGGCACCGAGCACGGCGATGGTAAATGCCGACGGAAGGAGCATATTGATATTTGCCATCGTAAGGGCGAAGCCGTGTACCTCCGGCAGGTCGGTCGACATGGAGCCGAAACGGTCGCCGATAGTGGTGATCTCAATGCCTGGCATGGCGTTTTTGAGGAGCGCCACAACGGCTGTAACCAGTATTATGGCCATAAGGGCGCCTGGGAGGCGTTTGGAAATCTTGGGGGTGGCGATGATGATAAACAGCGAGGCCAGCGCCACAGCTACCGTGGGGAGGTGTATCTTGTCGAAATTGCTGAAATATACACCCCATTTGGAGATGAACTCGCCGGGGAGGTCCTTGAGGCCGAGGCCGAGGAAATCGTTGACCTGCGTTGAAAGTATGGTGAGGGCGATACCGGCTGTAAAACCGACTACAATCGGATAAGGGATAAACTTGATGACGGTACCGAGCTTGAAAATACCCATCAGCACCAGAATAAGGCCCGCCATAAAAGTAGCGACAGCCAGCCCCTCGAGACCGAACCGCGCGATGATTCCGTAGACAATGACGATAAACGCTCCTGTAGGACCGCCTATCTGCACGGAGTTGCCGCCGAAAGCCGACACCATGAATCCTCCGATAATGGCCGTGATAAGGCCGATAGTGGGGCTTACACCCGACGCGATACCGAAAGCGATGGCAAGAGGGAGAGCCACAATGCCGACCACGACACCTGCCACGATGTCGGCCTGCAGTTTTTTGCTGTTGTAATGGCGCAAAGCCGACCAAAGTTTTGGCCGGAAATCTACCTTTCCGCTAAAATTCATAAAACCAATTCTTTATATAATTACCTTAGAAATATCAGAATCTGTTTGCCGGAACGCTCACGCGCCCGCATATACAACTTCATAAAGATAATCAACCACCACCGTTCAAACAATCCGTATTCATGCGGCAGCCATTATGGGGTGCAAAGTTACAAAAAATGTTAAACACAACAACTCCATGAAGTGCTAAATATTCCCTTCCGCCTCAAAAAGAAGATATTCGGGCATCGGTAGCTACGGGGGACGGCGAACATTCGCGCGATGTCATACGTAACTATTATGAGCGGACACGCATAGCCCCGTCGCCTTGTGGCACCCGACAAATGTATAAACTTTCAACCGCACGTTTATGAGACACCAGTTACACCTGCTTGCATCAGTCATTATAGGGAGCGGCGCATGCGCCGCCCAGTTCCCGAGTTTCTCGTTCAGCGCCGGCACCGACGGTGTAAACTTCAATATGTCGAGCGAACCGCTCTTTCCCACAGTAGTGGCTGTGCCCGCGCCATACCACCACGGCCACTACTTCCATCACGCGCCCGAGCCGGAGGTCTGCATACCGCTGATGCCCGGAGTAAGGTATGTGGACGTGGCACCATCGTACAAGGCCTACCGCAAAGCGGCGAAAGCATATCGCAAGGCAGCCCGATACAGCGGGGGTGCGCCGGGTATAAGCGTCACCCTGCCGGGAGGCATCACTATATCCACACCTGGAGCCGCTCCGGTATACTATTACGATGACGATGATCTGGAGGACTACTACGACGACTACCGGGATTACATCAAGCACCGCGACAAAGAGGCGCGCAAACACGCCAAAAAGATGAGGAAATATTGGGAGAAACACCACGACAAACATCACGGCAAGCACCACCATCACGATGATGACTGACCCGCCGCACACCGCATAGCGACGTAGTGCGGCCACACGCCATTTCCTGATAAATAAAAACATATAGCCTCAGCACCTTCCGGCGCTGGGGCTTCTTTATCGGTATAGCATCCAAATCTCTTGCATAGAGATACCTAACCAAGTGCGAAGCTACGAAATATTTCTGAATTACAGGATGCTTTTCCACACATTTTTTACAGAATTGTAACTATTAATCCTGCCAAACGCATCTCTATTTATATAAAAAACGCCGTAACACCACAAAACGATCTGATTATCAGCGGCATTTCCAGCATCCATATCTCTATGCAAGAGTTACTGACATAATTTACTTGAAATTATATGACCAAAGACATCTGCTAAATGTCGACAGACGCCTCTAAACCTTGTCTTGACCACTGTTAGACAAAGATGTCGGTATCCAATTATCAACTATAAACAATAATGATTATTGCCATATTGAAATACTCAATCGGAAGCCTCTTATATGGCGGCCTGATTACCGTTATCTTCCTGTCCCTTTTCATTTTTCTGATCAAGGGTTGGTATAAAGATGCAGTTTTCAGACCCGTATCGTTTATCGTTCTGGGAGTCCTTTCTCTGATTGTATTGTGGAACAGCACAATCATCTGTGGCGCACTTGCCATGAAATCCGATATATCGTCAATACAGGCATTGATTGAGAACGCAATTGAATCATCGGGTCTTGAGGGGGACACAACTGTAGATCTCCTTCTTTCAAACGAGATTTTCCAACAGGTGATCGACAGGCATCCGATTCTGTCCTATTATGCCGATAATTGCGATTTTACAGGCTGGACTGTAGCCCAATTACCCTCAGTCATGTGTGACACCCTTAAGGAATATCTTAACGGCATCATCATCAGATCGCTTTTGTGGGCATTCGGTTTTGTTATCGCGGGCGCCATTCTCGTGATCAAGACAATGGGACGCAGACCAGCGGGCAAGTGCGGCAGAGGAAATCACAGAGTGTCACGTAATGCCGGCACCAGAACCCCCTCGCGCTATGGCAGGAGACTCAGATCTTCAAGAAACTAAATACAATCAAATAATCTCAATGAGCAATACAGTAACTGTAACGGGCAACCACATCCTTGTGGGCCTCGGTGGAACCGGAGGCAAGATATTGCGTGCATTCAAGATGCGGATGTTTGAGGAGTTCCCGACATCAGAGGAGCGCAAGAAGCAGCCGGTATCAATACTTTATGTGGATTCTACCGATGAAATGATGCCGAAGGACGGACGTGCACGCGCCGACTTCAGGGTCATGGGGCAGGATGCATCGTTCTCCAACAATGAATTCCTGAACATCAAGGCGGTGGATGTGGAGCATATTCTTGACCACATCAGCAATTATCCCGCTGTAAAAGGAATTGTCGACAATGTAGGGGCTGTAAAATCGGCCATCGGTTCACTGGGGCAGGCTGCCGGACAAAAACGTCGCGCAGGGCGGTTGCTTTTCGCCGCCAATGCCGTGGGATATGTCAATAGCCTCAAGGATGCATATTATCGCGCACAGGAAGTCTCCGGGACATCCGACAAAACCACCATATATCTGTTTGCAGGCCTGTCGGGAGGAACCGGTTCCGGGTCAATAATCGATGCCGTGGTACAGACACGCAAGACCTTCCCGGAAGCCAAGATACTGGTGTTCGCCATGATCCCCGAAATGCATCTGCCCAAAAGCGACATGGACCAGGGACGTTACTACCAGAACGGATACGCCGCCATGGTAGAGCTTAACGCACTCCAGACCGGACGATGGAGCCCTCAGGATGTTACCGGCAGCGGCAAGATCAATCTGTACAATGACCGCGTAAAAGGGGTTGCCAACGGCCTTACCGTATACAGCAATGTCAACGAAAACGGATTGACCATCAATTCACTTTCTGAACTTCCGAAAATAGTCAGCGACTATGTGTTCGCCAGGGTATTCTACATCAACGACGAGGACCAGATCAACGAGGATCTTATAAAAGCCTACAACTTCGAGAACATGGATGACTTCGCCCTGGAGTTTGACGAAGCAGCCAATGCCGGAGCAGACGGACGCATACCTGTTGCCCGTACAAAGAAAATCAACTCATTCGGTATCAAGCGCGTCATATATCCAGAGTTACGGGTGCTCAAACATATAACCTATACGCTCGGAGAGTCTGTGCTTTACCAGTTCAAATTCAACAACTGGCGCGAGAACCAGGGATTCGTCAACGAAGAACGCAACAAAGACTATCGCCGCGACTACCTGTCAAAAGAGAACCAGCAGGCATGGATGCTTGACCTCGAACACCTCACACTTGAGAAAAAAATCCTTGAACCGGATACAGACTATCCCGTCTTCAACGACTACTGGCACGACAAAGCGATAGGTTACGCCGAAGAGGCAAAAAAAGACAGCAACCCGCTTAACGAACTCGACAATATACTGGCCGATTTCTATTCCACACATTTCCGCGAGGATGGCGTAGAGGGATTCTATGCCGCCAAAGACCGTGCCATACCTGAAATGGCAAAGGAGGTGCGCCGCAGGATAGAACACGGGCTGTTTGACAAGTGGAAACTCGGTGACATTTCAATTGTGGAGCTCCAGAGGGTATCCAAGCTGCTTATCGAACGTATCGGGGAGATACGTACCGAGATTGAAACCGCCATAAAGGATGAGACAGACAACTTCAAGGCCATCGACGAGGACCGCCTCGGCAATGTGGAGGAATGGAGCCGTCTGGGAATACTCCAACGTATGGTAGGAGCGGGAGCACGCCGGTATGCCGAGCATCAGGGAATACTCACTGACTACTATTCCTCGAAAACGCGTCTTGTGGCTCTTGAATTCGCAAAAAAACTTGCCGCGAAAATATCGGTGGAGATCGGCAAACTCGATGCCGATATCTCTGCTTTCGGACAGAAAATAGCCGATGCCATAGAGGAAACCGAGAAACTGGTGGCTGCCCAACGCAAGACCAACAAAGGACTCGAGGATATGCGCGGCGCAATCATCGAGGTCAGCGAGGAAGAAGCGATGGGTGAATTTGAATCTGATGTCAGGACCGATAAAATTGATATGCCCAACATCGCCCGCCAGTTACGCGAGGCCATCCTTCCTCAAGGGGAATTCGTAAACTTCGGATTTCTGGCCAACGACATAAACGTTGATGATATCAAAGACGCCTTTGACATCAAACTCTCCGAAATCGTGCGCACCAAACACAACGAGAAGGCTGATGCCGACAAAAAAGTGCTTGGGCTGAATATCCTCACACAACTCCAGCAGCAGCTTAAGACCGACGACGACATAAAAGCCTTCGCAAACAAGATAGTGCAGCAGAGCGGTGTATATCTGAAACTCAACAATGACCAGATACGTCTGCATCTGCGCAACAACGAAGGACACCTCTCCCCCACCAATCCGGCAAGCATAAACAAAAAAGCCATTCTGGTCTCCATTCCGTCTCCCGACGAAAACGAGGGGCTGAAACGTTTTGCCGACAAGCTTGAGGATGCCTTCAAAAACTCGTTCAACCAAAGCACAGCCAGGACATCGATAATAGTCAACCGCAAAAGCCCGCGGAAAGACGAGCTGTCGATAATTACAGTCGGTTACTGTTATCCCATGCGTGCTATCGACTGGATGCAGCCATACCGGCAGCGATATCACAACTTCCTGAATACCGGCAATCCGAACACAGATGCCGGCAACGCCATTCTGCTTCACGGCGAAGGGGACGGCTCGCAGTATCCGCTCATCTTCGCAGTGGAAAACGCCGAGGAAATCGCGGCACAGAGACAACAGGCCACACCCACGGGAACAGCTGATGTACCTTCAGGAGGAAACGAGATGCCAACACCGCCCCCGATGCCCGGTGAAGTACCGCCCCTTGTCACTGCAGCCGAACCGGAAATCAGCGTATATGTTGCCGTAAACGGACAACAGTACGGACCTTTCAACAGGGCGATGTGCAAACAGATGGTCCAGACCGGCCAGCTGACTCCACAATCAACCGTATGGATGAACGGACTTGCCACATGGATGCCGGCAGGACAGACAGAGGCATTGAAATCTCTGTTCGCCCCGCAAATGCCGCCGACAGTGCCCGGAGCTCCCGGTATGCCTCCGTTACCCCCTGCAATGCCCCCAACAATGTAAATCAATAATTATCACAATCGTCATCAATATAAACCAATGCCTACAAACAGGAAAGAACACTTGCGTTACCGTTATGGCATCTGCCTTAAAGAAGACTGCCCGAAATGCAAGTCAAAAGAAGTGCAGCAGATTCCCGCACGAAAAGATTTCGTCTGCGAAGAATGCAACAAGCCATTACGCGAATGCCCTCCTCCAAAGTCATTCCGGGATAAATATGGAAAAACGATAATCGGCGCAGCCATCGCTGTAATAGCAGCTGTTCTGATCGGATTGTACATACGCATGTCAGACAATAAAGCCACAGATGCGGGTCCCACTGGAGATGGGCCCGTTACAGCGGAAACAGACACCACCTCTTTTGTAAGGGAAACAGAACTTATCGACACCGCTAAAGCCGCCACAGCCTCCATCGTGGATAAGACACCATCCGATACCACCGATACCGTCACCCAAACACCGCATAATAAACCAGAAGGGCCGAAAACCGGAAAGCTGAAACCCACATCCTCGGTAAGGGTGCCGTTCGGCATCTACAGCGGCCCGGCAAACGGACTTGACGGAGAAATCAAAGTGACAAGAAGATATACTCTTGACCTCAGGAATGCAGCCCATGAAAGCATAGAGCTCCTTCCCGGAGACGTGATCACTCTCACTAAGTTCAAAAACGGCGAGCTTATCGGCGGATATTGGCACAGAGGCTCCGAAAGCCGGACTTTCCACAGATAATGCCATCCCGGACATCATTCAGGTTAATCGACAAAATTAATCTTGCTCCTATGAAGGCACTCTACAGAACAGCGCTTGTGTTTTCAATTTCTCTGGTTTGCGGAGGAATTGGAAACATATGCACTGGGATGGATTTCCGTTCCGACATGCTCGACGAAATGTCAGGACAAATCACAGTGGAATGGCCTCAGGGAGACTCCACGTTCACCGTCGGACATGGCAGTCGTGAAATTGCCGTGAGAGTGTCGGATGGCTGCGTGGAGCATATAGGATTCCGCATTTTCCCGGAGCAGCTCCGCTCGGGTGTTGTCAATCCGCTCATCGCTGATTTTGTAGAAAGATACTGGCTGTCCCTCACCCTTCCTTTGAAAAGGCAGAAATCTGTCAGACAACAGTTGTCGGAAGACAGGTTTGTATTTCAGGCAGGTGACATCGGATCTATCGATGTTATCCAGCAGGATCCGGCAATTCCGTTTTCATGCCATATAGGGGACAATCTCGTAACGATGCTATGGGGCAGCAAAGAACAGCCGGTGTGCCACATCGTATTCCCAGTGAATCATGAACTGATCCTCGGGCGTGGAATGCTCGAAAACGACCGCCGGCTTCCTCAGGAGATAAATGATATCAGAATAAAGAACTGCCATGTGAAAAGTGCAGACACCACCTCCCCGCTCTACACAGACTCCCTGTCATCCCTGCGGATAGCCAGTGGGGGAGACTATCTCAAATGCGCCCTGAAATCGGAACGCTATTACACCGGCGGCGCAGACGGAGTGTCTCTCGAACCGGTATTCGACAGCGACCGGTGCGTAGAGAGCATCATGAACCTGTTCACCGGGTATGACATAGAAAAAGCCGCAGACATCAGGCTCTCTATACGCCATAAGATTTTCGGACTAAAAGAGCAGCCGATCGAGACTACCATACAGAAATTCGTGGCATACTCCATGCAGAGCGGGTGTGTGCCCTATGTCGGTATAATATCTGTCGGCAAGGATGATTCCCGACTGGCCGATGTGCTCGTAATCATGCATAACCGCCAACTTGGTTACAACCATGTATTACGGGTTTCCGTGCCGTTGGAGTGTATTTCAGAGGGGAGCGGTACATCATATGCAAGACTGAACGCCTTCGTGCCATCCTCCAATATCAAAAACCTGTTTAAGTAAATAAGTCCATGCTCAATAACATACGGATTTTTTTAGTATTCGCCTTTATGTTATCGGTTACCGGCGTCCGTGCCGATGACGGAAGATCCTTCTCCAGACAGATGAACGACATAAAGAGGAGCGGCGACTATATATATGCCGAATCCTCCGCGCCAACCGAAGCTGATGCAAAAACGGCATGCGACGCGCTTCTTAAAATAGAGATCACAAAATATCTGGTCTCCATTGACTCGCAATCACATGCCGGCGGACGCATTATAAAGGATATCACGGATTTCAACTGTGAATACCTGGTTCAGACAAGAGGCGACATGTTCAGGGTTTTCGGGTATGTGAACAAAGGAAATATTTCCTCCCCTGAAAAGAAAAATACGGAAAATTTGCCGGCCGTCCCTACGGCACCGACTCACACAGAAACCGCTACAACGGATATTCCTGCCACAGATCCCCCCTCCCGCCCAACCGCCGCCAACCTCAAGGCCGATGGCCTGCAACTCGCGAAATGGCAACTCGACATGCTTGAAAACATTGTCAGCCAGCCCGACATGACCCAGGCTAAAAAGCTACTCAACAGATACAAACATCAGAACCGTATAAAGCGGCTTGGTGACAGCACGATATCAAATCCACGTCCGGCAGACTCCTTCTATCTGATTTATAACGGCTCAGACATGCCTGTGGCACTGCTGGCACCGTCAATGACCGGCAGTCATTACGACATGCTCTCCGGAGCTACCGTCAATTTAGAAAATTACAACGGGAACCAATATTTATGGTTTCAGATATCCAAATAACTGACCTTATGACAAGAATAAAATACTTAGCAATCGCCGCTTCCTTCATTTTATGTCTTATCTCGGCATCGGCCAATGATGCGGTCACATTCGAGATCGACCGCAACGATGGCATAGACCCGTCTATTCCGGTGCAAAGAATGGAGAAAAATATCGCCGGACTGCTTACAGCCATGAACAGAGCCGCTACCGCCAAATCGGGCACTATCGATTTTTCGGGAGTGGAGATTTCAGAAGAGGCGTCATTCAGCCTTATGCTGGTATGGGAAAACGTAAGGATGCATACTTTCGATGACGACATAATCCAGAAATGTATGAAACTCGGCAATGACCCGAACATCCGCGGATATGAGGTGCAGGGCATCGGGGTAGAGATGCTCCCCCTGCATCCCGACGAATACAAAGAGGCACGTAACCAGGAAATCACGATAACACTCGATCCGCAAGGACGCATTTCCGATTTCGTGATCTCAATGGGAATGCACCAATTTGCCTCCATGATGAAAGGGGCCAAGGACCTTGAGGATATTGACCAACGCCAGCAGATACTCCACTTCGTGGAACAGTTCCGCACGGCATACTGCGAGAAAAACAAACAGTTCATGGAGGATATATTCAGCGACGATGCCCTTATAATTACCGGACGCGTGCGCAAACGCACTACGCTTGAAAATGGCATCGCGGTGGTAATTGACTATACCAGACAGACAAAACGTGAATATCTCACACGCCTGTTTCAGAAATTCGACGCGCCGAACTCTTACATAAACGTGAAATTCGACGATATTGAAGTTGAACACAACTCCATCAATCCCAATATTTACGGAGTTACTGTGAGACAGGAGTGGCACTCCACAGGCTACAGCGATGTCGGCACAGTTTTCCTTTTATGGGATTTCACCGATAAGAACGCGCCCAAGATATATGTGCGTACCTGGCAACCCAACGAAGATACGCGCCGTTTCCGAATCACAGAATTCGATTTCTCCAATCCATAAACATCGACTTATTATATGAAACGCAACATAATTCTCATTCTTCTGTCTATACTAGCCAATCCATGCCTGTACGCCCAGTTATCCGTGGCCGAAGAATGCGCGATCAAAGACGGAGATATCACTGCCTATCGCATGAATGACCAACAACCTATCGTTGTCGACGGCGACACCATACCTTTTGCAGTTGTCAGAGTCGGCCTTGTCGAGCCAAACGCGACATTTGACAGCAAATGGGCCTTGAAACAGGAGTATCGTGACAATGAATACTGGGTATATTTCATGGAGGGTGTGAAATCCGTAACTATCAAAACCAAACGCTTCACACCGCTTCACTACAAATTTCCAGAACCCCTGAAAGCCAAAAACACATATGTAATGTCAATACATAAGCCGGAAGGGGAAAAATACAAGGGGAACCTCCACATAAGCAGCAATGTGCCCCAGGCAGACGTATATGTTGACGGTACTAAAGTAAGCGACGGTATCCCATTCACATACACTGGAGATGCGGGTATGCATCAGATCGAACTCAAGGCCGAAGGTTTTGACCCGCAGTCGCGGCAGATTGATATACCGATGGGACAATCCCTGAACGTGACAATCAACCTGTTTTCCGCAGGAGCTCTCGATGTAGACGGTGTCGGCTACGGCATGGTACCTGTAGAGGCCACCTCGTTCAACATGGGAGGCACCGTCAACTACTACACCAAACCGATGCGCAATATCAGCCTCAGACCGTTTTCAGCCGGCAGCACTCTGGTAAGCGTAGATCTCTGGGAAAAAGTAATGGGAGAAGCCGACAGCCGTATAAAAGGCGAAAACGGGCAGGTCGTAAACGTAAGCTATGATGAAATCCAGGACTTCATATCCGCAATAAACGCCAGGACGGGGAAAGAGTTCCGGCTGCCGACCGAAGCCGAATGGGAATATATGGCGCAGAATGCCCGGCATCTTGGCATTTCCGATATAAGCACATCAATGGAATGGTGCCACGATTGGTTCGGAAAATACTCTCTCAACGACACGACAAACCCCAGAGGTCCCGAAAACGGTGTTATGCGTTCAGTGAGAGGTGGATCCGAATACTCCGACAATGACCCTGTATACAAACTTCCGGTTTTCCGTTGGCGTAAACAGCCTGACAAAAGTTCCCCGCAGATATCGTTCCGCTTGGTTCAGGACAATTGAATGATTTCCCCGATTTACTTATCTCCGTATCACGACAATCTTTAACCTTTTAAGAAATATCAACAATGAGAAAATTTCTATCCATCCTCACGTGTGCTTTTCTGGCTGTATCTGCAAGCGCCGACGTAAGTACCGTATACGTAAACCCGATGCAGAATACGGCAGGCGCCGACGCCGTAGTAGCCAAACGCCTTTACAAGAAAGCATTGTTAGGTCTGACAAAAGCCAAAACCATTTCCATCTCCTCCGGCTCACGGAATATAGTCCCTGGATCTGCCGATGCCGGCAAATACGACTATATCCTTACCATCGACCTTACCGGAGCTACCACATCCGAGGCCGGAACCGTAAGCAATCTTCTTGGCGCTTTAAGCAGTTCCGCGCAGAAAGATCCTGATTGGGAGGGCAAGCTCACCACCGACATCACAATTTTAGATGCCGCTACCGGAGGTGAGGCCTTTAAGACTACTCTGGCTCCCACCGCTGTCAACAAGGACAAGGCGCTCGCCATATTCAACGCGACAAATAACTTCGACTACGATGTCACCGATATGACAGACGATGCTTTCCGCGTATCTGGTGAAATCGCCGAAGCCACAGAAGTAGACAAAAAAAGCATTGTCAAGAAAGTGCGCGCCCAGATCGGTTCAAAAAACGGAGCACGCAAAAACCAGGCTTTTGAACTGTACAAGGTCGCCGGGGACAATCAGGAACTGATCGGTTATGCGAAATGCGAACAGGTATTGAACGACAATGAGTCCATACTTTCGATCAACGGCAAGAAAGACGCCGACAAAGTAATCTCCGACCTCATTCAGAACGGCGACGGTTCATACAGCATCATGGCCTGGTCACGCTCTAAGAGCGGTTTCCTGCATGACAATTTCCAAGGTTTCGACAAGATGTTTACCAACGAGGGACGCCCACATTACCTTGATCCGTTCAACCGCACGGCCAAACCCAGGATCGCATTCCTCGCTGTCGATATAAATGACAACAGTTTCGCTTCCCAGAAAGAGAACTTCCAGAATACAGTGGTCAAAGGGATGGAAGAGGTTCCCACCGTAGAAATTGTCAGGACTATTTATCCAAGTGTTGAAGACGCACGCAATGCCGGTATCGACGGCCTCATCGAAATCACGATAGACAAGGTTTTCAATACCACGGAAAAGACCAAAGAAGGCAAAACCGAGTACAAGACAGAGATTCTGTACACACTCGCGGGAATAGATGTTACCGGCAATAAATGGATCGACATGAAATCCTTCAGTGGATTCGGCTCGAGCCTTGAGAACGCTGCCAAAGCCAATGCCGACGCTTTGTCGCTTGTAGACAACCGTGTGCAAAAATACAGCGAGGATCTTTTCCCTGTTGCAGCCTCGATCATAAGCACGGAAGAAGTGAAAAAGAATTCTGTAAAGAAGGTACGTCTAGATGTCGGCACCGACATGGGTGCAAAGAAAGGTATGGCTTTCGATATCTTTGAACAGCGCGCGGAGGGAGGAGCGGATTCCCGGTTCCTTCTTGGCGAGGGTAAAGTAGAGAAAGACGGCCTGACGGCCAATGAGGCTATCCTCAAAGTCAAGGGTAAAAACAACGGTGACGAGAAGCTCTATGAGTTGCTGCAGAATATGGACGAAAACACCAAAGTAGTCCTCGTATCAAAAGCAAGCTACGATATTATGGAGAAAGGTCTGAACTTCCTCAACCGCAACAAATAAAAGAGTATCCAAGCATGAGATTATTGCTATCGCTCATCATCGTATGCATCTGCTCGGTGGCCTCTGCCCAGAAGTATGATGTCACCTATCTCGAGAGTACCGGCAACAACGGAAGCACAAGGGTTTTTGCAGTCACTACACCGGTAGAAAAAACAGAGGTCGTATTTGCCGACAATAAAGCCAAACTCGAACCGACAGAGCTGGCATGCCGTGAAGTGCTGAAAGCCATTCTCTTTGATGGAGTGGAAAACTACAATCAGGGTGCCCCTCTGGTGGCGAATGCAAATGATTCGTTTGCAAAATCACTTGTTAATCCCAAAACAAAGACATTCATGTCTTACTTCAAGGATGTTCAACTTGAAAATTCGCCCAATAACAAGGAGGCTTACCATTACATCGTGGAGTTGAATCACTTCAATCTCCTGAGACTTCTGAAAACACGAGGCTCAATCGAATAATCCATATCCGAAAGTTTTTCAACCGGAGAGTATCATAAGAAATGAAGCACCCTGCATCTGTCATATAAAAAACAGATGCAGGGTGGTTTATTATGCCGGGTAAACAAAAGGGCTATACTCCGGAACCTAGAGGGTGTTTAATAGTTGCGGGCCTCTATTTCAAAGAAGCTCTTTTTGTGCTTGCATACGGGGCATACTTCAGGCGCTTTCTTGCCGATGACGATATGTCCGCAATTGCGGCAGATCCAGATGGCGTCGCCTTCGCGCGAGAATACGATCCCTTCCTCGATGTTCTGCAGCAGACGGCGGTAGCGCTCCTCGTGGTGACGCTCGATCGCACCTACCGCACGGAAACGGAAGGCGATTTCAGAAAATCCTTCCTCCTCGGCCTCACGCGCCATGCGCTCGTACATATCGGTCCATTCGTAGTTCTCACCTTCTGCCGCCTCACGCAGATTTGCCATAGTGTCGGAGATCTCTCCGCCGTTGAGATACTTGTACCAGAGTTTGGCATGTTCCTTCTCGTTGTTGGCGGTCTCTTCGAAGATGGCTGCTATCTGTTCGTATCCGTCTTTACGTGCTTTGGAGGCGAAATATGTGTATTTGTTACGTGCCTGCGATTCTCCTGCAAACGCTTCCATGAGGTTGCGTTCTGTCTTTGTTCCTTTAAGATCTTTCATAAGAATAAAATAATATATTATCTGTATTATAAATCGTTTTTATGGCTCTTCCTACAATGCGGGCAGAGACCTTTGAGAAAAATATCCACACTCTCGACAGCGTAATCGGGTGAGACGGCATCGGCGATACCTGATGGCATGGGCATATCCGTTATGCAGCCGCATCCGGCGCATATGAAGTGGCTGTGGGCATCCTGGAGCTGCAGGTCGTAACGGATGAAACCGCTCTGTATCTCCAGTTCACGGATCAGCCCCTTGTCTTTCAGCAGGTGGAGCGAGTTGTAGACAGTTGTGCGCGAAAGCGACGGATAAACCTGGGATAGAGCCGTGAATATTTCTTCTGCCGAGGGATGCCGCCTGCCATTTGCGACATACGAGAAAACGGCTATTCTCTGTGCTGAAAGACGCACACCGTGAGTGTGCATCATTTCAGCGAGTTGGCCTTCTGTAAATGTCCTGTCCTTATGCATCGGAATGTTTTAACTGTTTTGTAATCGTTACAAAGTTAGTAATAATTTCAGAATTGCAAAAATTCTACGCAAAAAAATCACTTGGGTATTCGCCATTAAATGGCTAACTTCGCGGAAAAAGACAGAAAAAGTGCAGAAGAAAACCATATGGGAAATGGGACGCGACACAGTGGAGGAGTTTCGTGCGAAAGAGAAACTCCCCGTAACGGTCGTGCTTGATAATGTAAGAAGTCTGAACAATATCGGCTCGGTGTTCCGCACATCCGACGGTTTCCGTGTGGCACAGATATGCCTGTGCGGCATCTCCGCCACTCCCCCGTCGCCGGAGATACACAAGACGGCTCTCGGAGCCGAGGATTCCGTGGCATGGCGTTATTTCGCCGATACCGCGGAGGCAGTGGACACCCTTAGGAAAGAGGGGCACATTATCTGCGCCCTGGAGCAGGTGAACGGAAGCGTGCCGCTTGACCGGTTTGTTCCGGAGCGGGACAGACGCTATGCGATAATAGCCGGACACGAGGTGAACGGTGTGGACCAGAGGGTGGTCGATATGGCCGACTACTGCCTGGAGATACCGCAGGAGGGTACCAAGCATTCACTGAACGTGGCTGTGAGCACGGCCATCGCCATATGGCATTTCTACCTTGCCCTAAGATAACTGGCGGAATATGACGCTGCAAGATGTGTCAGCCGACGCGGGGATTATGCACCCACTGATACAGTTTGTCTGACGGACGGATTTTGGAGGGAACGGGAATTGAGAAACTTTCCCCCTTTACGGTCTTCTCTACAGGTTTCAGCCCCACGCGAATCTCGTCAAGGGTAAGTATTATCGTGCCTGTTGTGGGACCGGTTATCACGATCTCGTCGCCGCGGTGAAGCTCACCGCTCTCCATATGGAACTCAGCCACGCCGAGATTTGAGAAATAGCGCACGCCTTTTGCACGGTACTCTTTGGTGCGCGTGGCGGAGGATCCGTATTTGCTTGACCATTCGCCGAGACGCTGCCCGAGGTAATAGCCGTTCCAGAAGCCGCGGTTGAAGATCTTGTCAAGCTCTTCGTCCCATGCGGCGATTTTCTCCTCGGTGTATGTGCCGTCGCAGATGGCCGAGATGGCCTCGCTGTAGCAGCGCACGGCCAGGCTCACATACTCGGGGCCGCGGGCACGTCCCTCGATCTTGAAGACCGTCACACCGGCATCGATCATCTTGTTGAGGAAATGGATGGTCTTGAGGTCTTTCGGCGACATTATGTATTTGTTGTCCACGGCAAGCTGCTCGCCGGTCTCGCGGTCGGTGACCGTGTATGAACGGCGGCATATCTGTGTGCATGCCCCACGGTTGGCGGAACTGTTCAGCTCATGCAGGCTCAGATAGCATTTGCCAGATACTGCCATGCAGAGCGCCCCGTGGCAGAACATCTCAATCCTCACCAGCTCGCCCCGCGGGCCGCGGATATCCTCCTCCACAATGGCTCGGTGTATGGCGGCCACCTGGTCGAGATTGAGTTCTCGGGCGAGTACCACCACATCGGCATACTGGGCGAAAAAGCGGAGAGTGGCGGTGTTTGACACACTCTGCTGCGTGGAGATATGAACCTCTACCCCACGGCTGCGGGCATAGAGTATGGCGGCCATATCGCTCGCTATGATAGCGGAAATGCCGCTGCGGGATACCGCGTCGATTATCGCGCGGCATTTCTCCATATCCTCGTCGTATATGATGGTGTTTACGGTAAGATATGACTTGACACCATGCTCGTCGCAGATGCGCGATATCTCATGGAGATCGTCAAGGGTGAAATTCACACTCGAGCGGGAACGCATGTTAAGCCCTTCCACCCCGAAATATATGGCGTCGGCACCGGCATTGATGGCCGAGTACAGACTCTCGTAGCTCCCCACCGGAGCCATTATCTCAAAATCTTTGCGGTTCATACGTGCAAAGTTAGTGAAATTGACGTATATTTGCGTTAATCAACCTGCTCAGTTTGCAGACAAATTTGTTATCATTGTATGAATATCGCAGTTTACTGCTCGGCACGCACCGGGCTTCCTGAAGAGGTTATTGCCGACGCACGCACTCTCGGACAGTGGATCGGATCAAACGGTCATATGCTCGTGTATGGCGGCCTGGCGATGGGACTTATGGATATCGTGGCCTCCGCCACGGCTTCAGCTGGCGGAAAAGTGATGGGAGTGGTGCCGCAGACACGCGCCGAACGTCAGCACAAAGCCAACACCGTGAATATCGGGGTAACCACACTCCATGAACGCAAACAGATAATGGAGGAGAACGCCGACCTGTTTGTGGCGCTTGACGGAGGATTCGGCACCCTTGACGAAGTGATGTCGGCACTCGCCACCATGACTTTCTTCCAGGATCCCAAACCGATACATCTGCTCAACCGCGACGGCCTTTACACACCCCTCAAGGCAATGTTGGGGACAATGGCGGAGCGCCGTCTGGCATCGCCTGAGGTAGCGGAGGCCATACAGCTGCATGACGACATGGCGTCTCTGATCAAAGCACTGGAGAAAGCGAACGCCGGATAAAGAACTGCGAACGTGCAATTGCATATTATACAATCAAAATACAATGGATATGAAAATATATACACGCACCGGAGACATGGGAACCACATCGCTCGTGGGAGGCAAACGTGTGGCAAAAGATTCAGTCAGGCTCGAGGCATACGGCACAGTGGATGAACTGAACTCATACATCGGCCTGCTCATGGCGACCCCCGGAGTTGACAGAAACGAAGCCGACACATTACGCGGCGTGCAGAACAAACTGTTCAACATCGGGGCATATCTCGCCACCGACAACACCGACAATCCCATGACAGAGCCGCAGGGACTCGGCCAGGACGCCATTTCGGCTCTTGAAAACCAGATTGACCTGATGACCGACAGGATACCCCCGATGCACTGCTTCGTGCTTCCCGGAGGAAGCCTTGCCTCGGCACAGGCACAGGTGTGCCGCGCCGTGTGCCGCCGTGCCGAGAGACGCGTCATAACACTCGGAGGCGAATGCCGGGTGGATCCTCTTGTGATACGCTATCTCAACCGCCTGAGCGACTACCTTTTCACCCTCGCTCGATACCTGAACCACACCGCCGGAGTGGCCGATATCCCCTGGCAGAAAGACTGACCCCGACGTCCCGGGACAAAAGGATGCCACATGATAATGTTAAAATAGTTCAATATTATACATCGCTTCGGAAAAAATCATATCTTTGCGCGCCGAGAAACATAGATGTCCCCATTACCGCCACAACAAAGCGGTAAAAACCACAATAATTGTCTCTCCGGCAACGTTAAGACTGTACCGGAGCAAGACCGGCACACACCCTGCGACAGAAATATCAAACAAAAAAATATCCAAAGGTTTACAGCTATGTATTGGACACTTGAACTTGCCTCAAAACTTGAAGACGCTCCCTGGCCTGCTACCAGAGAAGAACTGATAGACTACGCCCAGCGCTCGGGCGCGCCCCTCGAAGTTATCGAGAACCTCCTCGAGATCGAAGACGAAGGGG
>ERZ836877.3054-NODE-3054-length-19769-cov-5.065334_pt1 | contig 19769 bp, 28 predicted proteins | sample MGYA00519469_ERZ836877 | MGnify/ENA primary metagenome ERZ836877 (study PRJEB31850, sample SAMEA3708809) | human gut metagenome | biome: human gut; feature: human-associated habitat; material: faeces | place: China | collected 2014 ... | reverse complement strand
TTGCGTATGACGAGGACACTCTGAGGCGATTGGTAGCCGACTATGCCGAAAGAACCGAGTTTGACAGATACTTTGCACATGGCTACGGCAAACACCATCTATGGGTGGTGCAACGCAAAATCACCGACCCCGAAAAAGTCTTCGATTACCGTATACTTATTGTAGAATACTAAAAAACGCGACACTATGACAACGAAAATGACCGCCAACGGAGTAAGCACAACCACCGCTCCCGGCACTGAGCAATACGAGATATTCTATAATGCCTTCCGCCCGCGGCGTAAGCATTACCAATATGACTATCGCCACACCGACGGGGAACTTTTCTCCTGTGTGGCTTCCACTCTCAAAGAGTGCAGACAACGCCGTGACGAATGGCTCGCCAAACGTTCATGACAATTCCATCAACATCAAAAATCAGAATTATGAAATACCAAGAAATCGTATCCTTCCTTAAAGGGAAATCCGGGCTGTACGAAATCATGACCCCGGAGGGTAAAGAGCGCAGACGGTTGTTTGTCTCGGATAATAATCTTGTATGCGAGTTCAAACCACGTTCGAGAAAGCGCGGTTATCCTGTCGATGTCGACGCCGTAACTGCCTGGGTGGAAATCAAACCCTATATCCCCGAAGAAAAAAACATCGTGGCAAAGTTCAAGCGTTATGCCGAACGAGCCACTTTCCCGTCGGAGTTTATTCGCAAGTGCCTCGCAGCAGACACATCGAAAAGCTGTTACGAAAACGGTCTGACCACGGGTAGCCGTATTGACGGTGAAATCATCTCCCTCAATGCCATAATGCGTTATGCCCCGTGGGAGGTGGGGCAATTCCGCAAGGCACTGAGCGAAAGAAAAAACTATGAGTCCGACCGGTTTGAATTCAGAGGCTACGAGGGCACTTTATATATAGGAGTCGTGGAGAATGATGGCTCATACTATCGCAAGGGCGATGTGATGGCAAACTTCAGTAAGGAATATCATGGATGCGGAAACGGCTATTATTACGCGCTCATTGACGATGAACACTTCATCGGCATTGACGTCGACTGAATGCCGGAACGGCAGGGATACCATATCAGTGAAGAAGGCGGTGGAGCGGAATGCCCCATCGCCTTCGATTTTTCAAAAATTTCGGCCGCCACAGGCGGCATCAGGGGCACTCCGATTCTTAATTAGACTTTATCAATCCAGCCAAATATCCGCAAAAAGACGAATCCCCATATCGCGAAGGCGGTCAACAACATGGCGACAGGTATCCAGAACAACCTTTTGATGCTATATTGCTTACGATCGGGATAGCGTCGGAAGTATGCTTTCTCCCTTTGCGGCGTGAACCTGTATTTTCTCACCAGCCATTCCCATCCGAAAGAGGCGGCAATCAGACAGGCTATGCAAATGTATCCCGTCAATAAACTTTTTGCCACAAAAAGAATAAGAAACATCAACGGCACCCCGACCACCGCCCATCCCAACGCTTCAAATGGTGTCGGCCATGCCCTCAGTGGGACACGCCAACTTCCCTTCCCCATAAAATACAGGTGGTCGAGCCAGTTGAATTTGTATTTCCGCCTCTTCGCGCTCACAGTCTTTTGGCAAACATTTATTCTTTTGTGTCGGATATGGCTTCTGTCAGTTGGGTAAGTCCGGCGTGTTGTCTGAAGTCCGACAGATAAAACGAGAGTTTCGGGTATTGCGCCAATAATGGTTTTACTACATGGATAAAAGTAATGAGATCATATACTATCAGGTCGATATAGCTGTTATGTGTTCCGGCAGCCCCGCCTATGACTTGACCGAGATTCATAGGCTCAAGTATTTCATCGGATATTCTGTCTTCGATATCATGGCGAAGATTCAGTATATCGTTGCCATCAGTGTCATCAGGATTCGGGAAAGCGATAAACACGACCTGCGCTCCAAAACTGTTTACATGGTCGAAAATATCTGTTGAATCATTATAGTAGTCGGCGACAATGGAATCAAGACAGGTAGAACCGATTATTACGTCGTAGCGCAGTTCGTCGCTTTCCTGCGGATTCAACTTGTAGGTGCTGTAAATATCTTTGGGATTGTCAAAAAACTTGCGGTCATCCGCCTCTAAAGTCTCCTTGATGTGTTTACGTAGTTTTGGCAACGGAATCATGCCGTCCTTCGGCTTGGCTGCCGGCTCGATACTGTCGATATACTTGAACGAAACGCCTTCGCCGAGAGTGTTCTCCAGTATAACCCACATTGCACCTTCGCTTTCATTCACAGGAAGTGCATTGAGGCCCTTTTCGTGGTAAGAAATTTGGAAACTTCCGGTTTTCTCAATATAAGAAGCCCGCACCATTATCTTGGCTATATCTATGTCGGTGCCATACATTCTGAAACCGAAGGCTGCGTCAGTACCCCGGTTGAAGGGGTGGAATTTCCATTTCGCTTTCAGGCTCTCGGGCATACGCGAGATGATATAGGGATAAAGGATGAAAAGATCCGGCCAACCCTCTACCGAGAAAGTGAACTCGTAGTCACCTCCTAAATTATAATTCGTGTTCTTCGATATCAGGGAGATCCCTTCGTGAATAAATTCCATGAACTCATCGGCATCTTCCTGCGTCTTCGGATGGATCATTTCCGACAGCTTCTCCTCATTGTCCACAAACCAATTCCAGAATCTTTCGACGCGTCCGGCAAGCGGTACATAGATATTACATTGGCGGATAAAGTACAGCGTATCTTCATCTTCAGGATTAAGCTCATAGGCTTTGTTGAAGTATCTGAGAGCTTCTGCGTTGTTGTCAAGATAGTATAGCGAATAGCCCATCCTGAAATTCCAGAGGGCATCCTCTTCGCCTTCCTCCCTTATGGATTCAAGCAGCTCTGCTGCTTTGGCACATCCGCCGTCAATATTGTTGTAGGCTCTTGCCAGAATGCCGATGGTATCATAGTCACGCTCCGCAGCAGGAAGCTGCTCCAGCACATCGATTATATCCTGATGGCGGTCAGCATCGTGCCATTCCTCTATCTGTTTCTTTATATCCTTATTCATATTCTCAATCTGTATTATGTATTAATAGTGGTTTATTTTCCAGGATAAGCAATTTTCAATGATGCTCTGCTCAGAGCAATGCCCTTGCTGAGAGTAACAGGCAGTTTCTGCTCTGCCGAATTTATCAACGGATTAAGTTGCGAATTACAAGATTGTTTTCTTTGCAGGCGGCTTTGAGAGTGTCGGTGAAATTGCAGAATTTATGTAAGTTCATTCCTCCGTCCACATCCACGCCAAAACGCATTATCTTCAGCTCTTTTGTCTCACCATCCTTGCAGTAGAGGATATCCACTTCAAACACTGGCTTTTCCTCGGTTTGCCGCAAAAGCCACATGGTATTTACACACGGAACGGTGAAGTCTATGATTTCAGCCTGATTCTCCCTGCGGTGAATACGACCGTCTTGCAGCTCGACTCTACAGACAAGCATCCGGGAAGTGTCATAAGCTATGGCACAGGGCTGACAATCTTCCGACAATGCCCACAACACATCTTTACCCGACATCGGAAATGTCGGGTAATTGGATTCGATGAATGTCGCTATGGAATGCTCCGATGAAAAAATATCGGTATCAAAATAGTTGCCGAAGCGTTGTTTGACTTCCTCGTGTTCTTTGGCCATCTGCCTCACAAGAAACCGTTGCAGGCAAAACCCCGCCAACAGCACTCCTGCACCAACAAGCACAGCACCCTCCATAGGCAGACGCTATCGTGTCAGCGGAAGAACAAATACCATACAACACCGGCAGCTATAAGAGCATACATCACATATTGCATTATCTGCATATACTTTTGGCTCGCCTTCTCAACACTGTTTACAGGTGCTTGCGAATCTCCGACCTGTGCAGTATCAGGTATTCCGCTAAGTACCGATTTATTACACTCCTTCCCGAGAACTACATTCTCTATCGGCAGTATAGTGTAATCTGTCCATTTGCCGAAACCTGTTCCGTCCCATTTGCCAAATACGGCATAATCACAGTCAACCTCTGCCACACTGCTATTTGAAACAGCCATAGTGAGAATAACCACGCCGTTGTAATGATTGCTGACTTCCATAACGTCATCTGTATCCTGCTCGTTGGCAAGATACCGTCCTGTAGCATCCTCAAATTCTATATCTCTCTTTCCGGATGCTGCGGCATTAAACCGTATGCATCCTACTGGAAGCCTATTTACTTCCTCCTTTATTGCCTCTAAGGTCTCGCCATCGATGCTATCGTTGTTGACAGGAATGGCAAACACACGATAGGTTGTGTCATCATAGCGGCAATCGCGCACAGGATACATGTGTACGAACATTGGATTGACAATATGCTCATACCTTTTAAGAAGTTTCTCAAACTTCTTGGCATTGCCTCCGGATGGTGTTGTTCCGCTGCTGAATGCCTCTTTCAACGTGCTTAGTTCATTCATGTGATGTCGGTTTCTTTATTGTGGGAATATTCCACTTGCAAAGTTAATAAAATTCGAGCATATAGCATCGGTATAGATGCGGTTTTATTGCGCATAATAGCCCAAATGTCAGCGGGAATCGTTAATTTTGCATATTCAATCGGCAGATGGCAGGATAATGAGTGTAGTCGCGGACATATTTCGGCAGTGGAGATGGCGCTTGGCGGTGCCGTCGGTTCTTGCCGTGCTTTGTGCCGGATGCTACAATGCCGCGCCGCCTTCCGACGAATGGCTGAAAGAGAACTTCCGTGCCCATCGCGAGGATTTTGACAGTGTCGTGGCGATTGTCGGCAGTGCGTCCGCTGATGATTTTGTCCGCTATCCGCCGGATACCACTTTCATTTACGACCCTGCAACAGGAAAAGAACGCTTCGCGTTGCTTTGGAGAGAAGCGGATTCCCTGTTTGTAACCGGATTGGGCGATGAACGCAGGGCGACGCTCGACTCCCTTCTGCATCGCATTGGCTGCACAGGAATCGAGTGCTATCCTCCCAACGGGGTGATTGACATTGTCTGCTACACTTACGGGAACATGGACGGCTTCACAGTGCAATATGCCTACCGTCAGAACCGTCCCGCCGACATGGTCTTCTACGAGAATCGTGATCTGCACGAAATGTGGAAGGAATATGCGCTTGACAAGGCAAACAGACCGATGCCACGGAAGAGGCTTGACGACCACTGGAGTATTGAATACTGTCCCTGATGACTTAACCGATACAACGCATGAACTGCCTGACTGAAATATCAGATGCCGTAAACGGCAACGTTGAATTGTTTTTCGAGTGGATGAAGTCGCATCCGCGTTATGCGTTGCTCTTTGTCGCCGCTCTACTCATATTCTGGCTTATCGGGATGTTGTGCCGTTGGAAATGGGCGCTTCACTGGCATAATAACAGCAAGCTGTGGTCTTTCGATGACTGTAGCCCCGAGACAAGGCGCCGGGTGCAGATATTTCTCGTATCGATCGCGCTGTTGGCCGACTTGCTGATGTTCTTTGTCTGGAAATAGAAATATGAAACGGCAGGAGACGAATTATCGGTTTTATCTCTGGGACTACCTCTGGTGGGCCGGAGATCGATTGCACGACTATCATGCGCGAATCACCGGCTATGATATGGTGCAGATGTACCTTCTGTTCTTTGTATATTTCCCGCTTGTGATGCTATGCGCCTTTATCCGTCGTGAGTATTGCATCTATCTGCTGGGCCTCTTAATAGTCCAGATATTGGCGGGGCTGATATGGGGTGAAAAGATTTACAGCTCCAGTCGGCGCAAAGCCGTCATAAAGCACTATGCCGTCCGCACGTTCAGTCCGGGGAAAGGCTATTTCCTTTTCTTCATGCCGGTGATGTTTTTCTTAGTCACGGCTATAACTCTCATTGTATTGATGTGATGGTTACCGACAAAAGAGAATCAAATAAACGGCGGTTCTATCTTTGGGATTACCTTTGGTGGCAGGGAGAACAATGGAAACGGTTAAGGCCGAAGAGCAGGACCGACGGTTCGACGGTGGTGTTTTTATTCATTATGGCATTGATAATAGTTCCATTAATGTTCTTGTTTTACCGGCTTTTCCCCGGAGCGGTAATAATTCAGGTGATAGCATGGTGTATTGTAATTCTCGTCGGGCATAGCTGGGTAAACAGGATATACCGCCGACGCGGAAGAACCGTGCTGAAACACTATGCCAAACGCAGCTTCCGCCCCATAGCCGGCATAACGCTGTACATTATTCCCTTAGCCATGATTATTGCATGGATGTTGTGCTTCGATCGGATATGATAGGATGATATAGTGTCTGCCTGACGACTAACTGTTAGGAATATCAATCCGTATGTTAATGGATTATTGCTGTATTGAATGTATTATCAGGGCAATATCATATTTTTATAGATATATCTTCGTATAACGCAATAAGTTACCTGTAATTTCAAGCGAATAATGTCCGGCAACGCTCTGGGTTAAGCGGTAGTTCTATTTGTTACTGATATTTACACATCGAATAGAGATTCATTTTATCTCTGAACATCTGTTCCGGTCCATCATATCTTTGTAATATATAATATTCAAGTAAAATATCCGGATGGTTCGTCAGTAAATAATAATCTATTAAACGATTTGCAACTTCAAGATAGTCATACGTTCTGCAACGTTGCTTATACTCGTCCTCCGACATTCCAAGCTCTTTTAATATATAATCTTGCTCCGATTCATCTATAATAATTTCAGTATTTTCTGTTTCCAAAAAATCCTGTTTACAGAAAACTTCAAAACTATACGATGAAAGATAAGTATATAAATATTTTATTGATATTTCTTGAAAATTGCGCTTACAGAGCAAAGTATTACATTCGGAGACATAATTTTCAAAGTAATCAATCCGTGCTTCCTCCCAAGAATCATTCTCTTCATAAAAATGAAGGTGTGGCAACTCTTTTTGAATTGTTTGCCATAGTTCCTTCAATCCCTTACTTTGAAGGAGTCTTTCAATTTCTATCCTATTTACCATATTTCTTGTAAGTTAGTAACGTTCGGCAGATAATCGACGGTTTAGGAGATTAATCCGCTTGTTAGCGCCCAATTTTACTCTTTTGTATTTTCTTATTTCATCAAGATACATAAAATACCTATCCCAGAAAAGGTAGCAACTTTCTATGCGGTTTCCTATACAAAAGCTATTACGATTATGGGCTTTATTGGCTGCAATCAACCAACACAACTCTCGAATTACAGCACAACAAAGATCTGAAATATTAGTAGTTATAACCAGATTTTCGTTCCTCAGTTCATTTTCAATACACAGCCCATCGAGATACCCATCATATAATCTTTTATAGGTTTCAATATCAAACTCATTTTTAGCCCGCAACTTTATGTTTTCATTTTCAGCATATAGTATTTTATTAATATAACTGAAATGCTCCAATGGGTATTCACACATCTGCATTTCAATAACAAATTTCAATCCTATCGCATGTTCGATATGATACCATATAGAATTGTCGCCATTATATTCTTTCTGTAATAGAAAATTGCAAACGCTTATTGCTTCTGCATTTCTATTGAACACATGTAGCCAATAAGCCAAAAGATAAACCTTTTCAACTTCGCGCACTCTTGAGAAGCTGAACGACTTTAATATGCTTTGCTTTTTCCTTAAAAAGAAAGCATTATGCTCATTGTCTATTGCAAAGGCACTCGAATATTCTAACGGTTTATGTATCATCATTATATTTTATGGCTACTAATGTCCGGCAGATAAACGACTTTCGATGTTTCATCTGTTTGTTAGCAATCGTTTAAGAAAGCAACATGAAATGCCATCCTTTAGGATAGTCCTTCTTTATCATATTGAACAGCAACTTTACATTATTGGAGTGTTGTTTGGTCAATATGGAGTATATGTATTCATGACAGGCGCAGCAGGCTCGTTCTTTATTAGAGGCAACACAATGAAAAGAATTGTCTATATTCTCCTCTACATAAAACCAGTGCCAGCCGTAGTGCTTTTGGATAGTGTTTCCTAACAGGGAACCTAACTCATAAGCTCTATTAGTAATTTCCTCGTCATCTGAACTTTCAAAATTGTTTATATAGTTCTTTATGCCGTCAAGAATAACAGCGGATTCAGCACTTTCCTGCAAGCCAATAAGAGCTAATCCTTTAGCTGCAAGCTGATCTATTTCAACTCGTTCATCCTCGTTAATTGGACGGTACTCTATAATTTCACTCATTGCTTTATATTCGTTGATTGCTGATGTCCGGCAGCGTTCCGCTTTAAGCCGTAGTGCTGTTTGTTAGCAACTTATTCAATAACCAAAATATCTCCAAAGATATTTGAAAGCATTTCTCTATACTCTTTTATATCTTCAATTGCATTATCTTTATACGACACAGTTATTGAAGTAATATCATTTTCACTTTTATGATTTATTGAGAAGACAATCTCGTTTTGACGTATGACGACTTTACTACATAAACCATAACCAGAATTAGATTGATCTGAATATTCAAAGTAGTATGAATCCATCCCCAATTTAATATCCTGTTCATCAAACTCTAATGCTCTTTCGACAATTACATATTCTTTGGGTTCATTCTTATCATCTGCGAAACCGACTAAATATGAATTGTCTTCTGTTACTTCATATACTATATCATTTGCTATAAAGTTTATTTCCATAATTTCACCTGTTTTAATCAGTTGCTAAGGTAATGCTAACAGCGGATTCGGCTGATATTTTCTTAAGTATGTTCATAGTCCGACCTCCTCCGGGATGATGCCCGGTGGCCTTTTGATGCTGCCCTTGACCATGGCGGCAACGTGGCATTGGATGCGGGGTTTCCATGATATTGGAGTTTTGGAGGAAGGAACGTCCCTTCAGATGCAAAGTTACTAAAAATCGGACAGATTGAGGCTATTTTGATGTGAAAACCATTGCGCCGTTTATGCCAACGGCTCCATAACGGCTGTATGCCTCCCGCGGGCGCAGAAGATCGACATTCATCGTGTCTGTCTTTACCGAGTCCTGCAAAGAAGAAAAAAAGGATTCGGGGACTTTTTCTTTCTCCATCGGCTGACCGTTGATGATTACCGAGATCCCGTCCTTCGACAGCCATTGACTGAGCCAGTCTTCATCCACATAAGGAAGATTCAGGGGCTGCAACAGGATTTCATGGTCTGACACTGTGATAATCCTGACGCCCTCGGGATGGTCTTCCCCCGGCGTCGCAATCTTCACTCCGGGAATCTCATTGCTGTCTGTATTAGTTATCGGTTCCAGCGTCATTACGGAATCCTGAGGATAGACCATCCTGTATTCCGACCGAACCGCAGGCATAAGGCCGTATCCTTTTGTGACCGTGGTCACGGTGTCGCCTGCAATCTCGATATGCTGAAATGGCGCATCGTCGAAACCCACATAACGCCCCTGCGGAGTCGCCGCCAATCCCGCGATAGCGATACATACTGCCATAACGGCCAAGATACCCCTCAATACTCTGCTAAATCCCATAAGTCCCTTGCTCATAATATCTCTTATTCTTTTTTGATGTCCGACGGATATTAATCAGTATGTTACTCATATAGTTTATTCTTTGCTTTATCGATTTATCTGTATGTCACTTATCTCTGATTTTCCGCCAAAGCAGCGTAGTTCTTTCACGCTCGGGTTATCTAATATTTCATATATGGATTCTTTACTCATGCTTTTAACACTCAACAGTTGTACTTTCATTAAATTTGGCGCTTTTCCAAGGCCGGAGGCATCAGCAAGCTTATTTAAGGTGTCAATATAGATTTCGGTTAAGTTTTTTAGTTTGGCTAAATTCGGAATCTCTGTAATATTGGTTAACCAGATCAATTCAAGTTTCTCCAGTCCCACGAGTGTCGCGACAAACGAAAGGTCACTCAATTTGGCTACCCTGAATAGTTTCAGTCTGCGCAGGGTTCTAAAGTCGCTCAAAACAGTCAGGTCGATTTTTGAACTGTCACACCACAGAATAGACAGATCTTCGACAGCCATTCGTTTTAAGAAAGACAAATCCTTATTCCTGACAGCTCTTAATTCCAACTTTTTCAATTGGCTTAACCCTGCGATAGCTTCAAGATTATAATCCAATTTTCCAAGAAATAATGACCTGAGGTTTGTCAGACGCAACAGCCATCGGCAATCAAACACAGGCTTGCTGTTCTTCAAATCCGCATTTAGATCTAAATGCTCCAGCCGGTCAGGAAGAGTTTTTACAAAACTAAAATCCCGCAAATTATATATCCCCAATCTCAGAGAGCTGAGAGCAGGTAAATTCGAGAGAATCGACAAATCAGTGTTCTTATACTCAAAACAATCTATATCGAGATTCCGAACATCTGGAAGATGACTAAGAAAGTCCAGATTCCAGCCATCGAAATCTTCAGCGTACCCTCCATACACACGAAAAGTAATATCGGGACGCGATATAAATATGCGGTTTAATTTGTCAAGAATTTCATCAGGGATATAATCGCATATTTGAATTACCTTTACAGGTGATTCTTCAATTATTTGCTGAATGACCGATTCCGTCACTTTATCTACCATATAGCCATCTCCGGCCAGACGTGGAATGTGACCGTAACTGCCGGGAGTGAATATTTCAATTCGTGTCCTAAACATTCTTGTATCGTTATTCGGGCTATGTCAGACGGTGATTGACGTGTCGTGTCAGTTGCTTTTCAATTCTCCCATGTCACATAGTTGATCTTGCCCATGCTGTCAGTGTTGACAACCACCAGCATATCTGCAATCTCGCGCCCTATGGTATAATCCCATACGACATAATTTTCATTGCCGGGATAGAATCCGATGCGGACTAATTTTAAGGCGGACAGCAGTCTTCCCTCTTTGGATTCAGAGGCATCCGTACCTGCCAAAATCTTCTCTACGGTAGCCGCATCCAGTTCTTCGAGATGAAAATCGATGTATTCCTTTACATCGCCTCCTTCTTCGTAATCGGCACGAATGGCAGCTTCAACGACGGCTTTATGCTGTCCCAGCTCCTTGACATAGTTTTCGTATTCCTCGACCCAGTCATGGGCCGGCACACCATCATAGAAATTAAGGTTTAATTCTACTTGGCGATTGTCGATTGTAACTGTTCCTTCGGTCGTTTCCTGAGGAGAGCTGATTTCCACTTCTCCAAAATAGGTGAGTCTCTTTTTCATATTCGTTCTTTTATGTTAAAGGATATATCCAATTTCTTTTTATTGCTCATGTTTTTTTAGATTACTAATTACAGTTATGATGGTAAACCATTTGTTATCCGCATCTCGTTTATTTGTTCTAAAGTATGGCTATAATGTTTCTTATTTGGATAAAAATAGATGTGACTCTGAGTATGAATTAACGGCTCTAAATTTCCATCAATACAATTCCAAAAAGAAATCTCTTCAAGATTTGGCATAGACGAAATAAAACAAAGATTACTTACCTTGTCTACAAACAAATGCCGAATAGTTTGATTCCCTTGTAAAAAAGACAAATCAGTAACTTGCGCACATTTTTCTATATGCAACATCTTTATATGTGGGAGGCCGCTTAGAGAGGCCATATCGGTTAGTTTACGGCAATATAGTATTTTTAGACTTTCCAAATGTCTAAACGCTTCGATGCCTTGTAAGCTTTTAATTCTACCTCCACAAATTCGCAATGTTTCCAAGTTTCGCAAATTTGCAAGATGCGTCAAATCCGTATATGTAGTTGATGTTATCAATAGATTTCTGAGATTTGTCAATGCTCCAATATTTTCCACTTTATTATCACCCGTCACACAAAGCGTTGTCAAGTTGCGGAATTGTAATAGATCTAACTTTACCGGCTGGTCTATACTTAAAAATTCAAGATTACGCAATGTGTATAATGCATCAACATTTAGGATTTCCTCTAATAGAAAAGAGTCTCCGATTATTAGTTTTCTAATAAATTCCCTGTCTGCAAAATCAGCAAAATCCAATGTATATCGCTGTCCATCATTTTGATTCAGACAACGAATTCGTAATGCCGTATATCCTTTCATCTCTGCATACGCCAAACCATCCGATAGAACCGTTGGATCTATCTCGAAGAACTCTATTGCAGCATTGTAACTGTATTTTGTCATTCTTTTATTGTTTTTGCTGATAATGTCCGGCGGATAATCGACCGTTAAGTGAGATTGTTCCGCTTGTTCGCTACGGTTCTGTCCTATTATTAATTACGCCTTTAATATATTCGCCAGTATGTCAAATATGCGTTTGGAAAAACGGCAATGATTAATATCGTCGGGTAGTCTGAGCGCATAGAACCGATATTCTCCCATAAACCAAACATATTGGTAAAACTCGTTCTTCACATCCATTGTATCAGCCACAACGAAAGATGAATCCAATGGCTCTACTCCCGTGTACAGGTAGACACATCCTTCTCCATTCAATCGGGTATTATAACCTATTCTCAAATGAAGATCATACATCTTTTGATTTTTGTAGTAGAAGAATTCCGTACTCTTTTCGGAATCATCCATAGATTTATCATCTGCGGCATCACATCTATACCCTTCAGTCAAGAGAGCTTCATTAAACTGCTTAATGACTTCCTGGTAATCCTTATGTGAATATAATATGTAATCGTATCCTGTAAATTCCATATATTCAGTCAAGTTTAGAACATTATTCAATTATCAGTAGGTGATGTCCTGCGGATAATCGACCTTATGAGAGTGATCCGCTTGTTATCCGTCTTATTCCTTTTTTAATGATGAAATAAACGATTCAAAATCACTCGTCAATAAAGAAAGAGCTATTTCTTCCATTTCCAAGAAATAGATCTTACCTTCGGCTTTGTCAAAAACGAAATAATTACCAAATGGATCTATGGCAAATGGTATTACGGTATTCGGGATTATATCACTCAAATCAGTCAAAGTCGCCGCATATGTCAAGTCTTCAAATTCTGCGGACTTTATGGGTAAAAAGAAATCCACCACATAATCTTGACCATTTTGAGTGTATATCGTTTTATTCGGTAGACCTCCGTTGTTTACAAGAAGGAATGATTTGATTTCCTGTGGGAAAACAAATTTGTATCTCCGCTCAACATCAGCTATATCCTTAGCTGTAATTGATTCTGATCTATTATTAAATTCAAGTTCCATCTTATTTTATATTTTGACGGATAATGGAATGCTAATAGTTGATCGTCAGGACAGTTTATTCGCTTATTGCCTGCATTATTCTTCTAATGGTTCAAAAGGTTCTTCTTGAAACTCGCCATTTTCATCTCTGATATACGCAGTGCCGTATGGAGCGTGAAGTAACGGGATTATATCCGGATCGTACTGGCAGATAGTGTTTAGCTTATAGAGACCACTATTTTCACCAGTCTGCATATATTCGTCACTCTCATCTCCTGCTGTAAATCTCCATCCGCTGTCATATCCTTCAAACGGATTGCCTTCTTCCGGTTTCTCACGATACATATATCCGACGGGTAATCCATCTACAGTGATTCTGTCAGTGGCTATGCACCCATCAGGAGCATTCCAATCTTTTAGAAGAACCTCGTTTTCTCGCCCATTTATAAAAAATTGCTTTTCCTTTTTCATTATATTATTTCTTTTTTTGCTGGTAATGTTTGGTGGCTAACCGACCTTTCAGGGGAGGTTGAGCCGCTTGTTATAAACTTATTCCTAATCACCTGAAACCAAAAAATGATAGCCGCCTTTGGTAATCATCTCTAAGTTTTTAATAAATGATTGAATTAAGACACGAGTTTCTTTATTAATTTCTTTCTTGGTATAATCAATAGCAGTATCCTTAATCAAAAAAAGATTATCTATTATCAGCCTCGTATCTCCATATTCATCTATTACAAGTCCTGTTTTTCGATAAAATTCATCGAATACCGGTCTTAATTCATCAAACTCGCTATATTTCAAGGAGAAAGATGTTTCTAATTCTACATTGCAAAAATCTATCATATTTGAGTTTGATATTAAGTTTATAACGTATCGCTAACAGCGGATTCGGCTGATATTCCCCTTAAGTATGTTCATAGTCCAACCTCCTCCGTGATGATGTCCGGCGGACTTTTGATGTTGCCCTTGACCGTGTCGGCAATGCGGGATTGGATGATGATTTCCCATGATATTGGATTTTTGGAGGAAAGAACGTCCCTTCAGATGCAAAGTTACTAAAAATCGGACTAATAGGAGCCATACATGGCTGATTTTCTTGGATCGACACCGCCGTTTTGCGAAATATTTGCTATTTTTGCGCCATGCGTGTGATTACAGGGATAATAACAATGTTGATAGTGACCGCCTGCGGCGGCCACAACAACAGGGATGCCGGCACGGCAGACAAAGGGCTGTCTTCCGGAATCGACACCCTTGCAGCGCTCCGTAAAGTCGAAGGCCCGTATGTCGATGCCAACCCTCCGGACAGCGCCACCCTCGCCGCCATACTCCGGCTTCCCGACCTTAAGAAAAGAGGAATCCCGGAAACGATGGATGTTATCGGTGCAAACAGTCTCTTCACTGAAGACAGGACCGGCATTTTCAATCTCACCACTATGGAGGACATTACCGAAGGACGCGTCAGATTCCTTGAACTGACATGGAAGCTTGACAACCCGACGGAGATTGCCGACAATAACACTGACACGCCAACAGACGGCGAAAAGAGCCATATCCACATCTGGTATGAAATACGTTCCGACTCACTGATTCCCGTCGATACGTTATACTGGCACGACGGAATGGAGTTCTGAACAACAAAGACAAAGGGTACGGAAATGACTCCATACCCCTTGTCTGTGGATTCGGGAAGTAAGGGTTATCGAGCCGGACAGGCCCGTTCAAAGAGCAACATGAATTCCGTGACACGACGCTGATAGAGCTGTTTGTGGAACTTGCCCTTATAGCGGCAATGGGCGGTGTAGGCCTTGAAGATGTCGCGGTTTCCGGCTTTCAGCTTTTTCAGGACGCTGCTCCTGTTTACCACTCCGGGGCCGCAGTTGTAGGCGAGTGCGCCGAGAAGAACCGAGTCTTTGCCGTATTGGGAATATAGGGCGCAGAATTTTCGCAGGTCCTTACGCAACAGGGCGTCCGCCTGAGCTTCGGTAAGCTGCACGCCGCGGCGGTAAGGCTCACCCGGCTGGACGCCGTGACCGTATCCGACATAAGGCCAGTGCTTCGGCTTGTGGAGCGTCTCGAACTTCTTTATTATCAGCACGGCGCGCTCGAACATCGGCAGTTCCATGATACTTCTGCCATTTTTCTGATGCGCCCCGGAAGCGCTGCGCGGAGAGGCGGCGAAAGCCGGCGAAGTGGCGGCCAGCGCCACTATCGCCATAAACAGGATAAAAATCTTTCTCATCGTAAAATCGGGGTTACGGGTCCGACAATCGGTCCGACAATTCCCGGAGTGTCGCCACCGTCATCGCCGCTGTCCTTGCCGTTGAACTCGAAGGTCCGCTCCCACGGGGTAGAATTGAAGTTGTCCTGCACGACAACGAGGAACTTATGGGCATCGGCACTCTTGGCGGTGTATGTCAGTCGGAAAGTCTTGTTTTCAAGAAGTACACGGTCATTGTTGACCAGCACCGGGCCGTCAACAAGTTTAAGTGTTCCCTCTCCGTCATACTGGAAATAGCGGATGGTGTAGAGCGTGTTGGAATAGTTACCCTCCGGCTTGATCTCGAAACGTAATTCCACAGTCTGCCCCTGCACGATTTTGTCCGTATGGGGCATAACCTCTACCGTGAACGGATACGACTGCTGCACATCAAGGTCATCGGAACAGGAAGTGAGCGCGAGTACGATTGCGAACAGAGCTATCCAGAACCCGAAGAACCGGGCACGAGTGAGGCGCACCGCGCCAATTTTATTGAGGATTGTTTTCATAATTCAGAGTCTAAATTTTGAATTGTTGGAGATTTTAGGTTGTGTAGCCATCAGGTAATCATTCAGATCCTTATGGTCAGGATATAGAGCCGACTTGTCAGCTACTTTGTCGCCGAATTCCCGGCGGAGTCTTGAAAGGGCGTTTCGCCCTGCATCGTCATTGTCGAGATAGCACAGAATCAGGGAGTAATCCGAAAGAGGCGTTATCGCCTTGCCGACATTGGCAACCGAGTTAAGTACCACCGAATCCACATCGTCATTGAAGCCCAGCCTCTCAGCCGAAAGAAAGTCGATGAACCCCTCGAACACGTTGCATCGGGCATTTCCACCGGAAATATGAGATATTGCCTTCGGAGGATAAGAGAGCTTGGCAAACGGATTCCGCAGCTCAAATCCATGTTCGACATTCTCAAAGCCGACGGCATAATAATCCCTGCCGTGTAGCCTGTAATCGACATGAACACAATACCGTCGGGCCAGATTCTCCGGGATTCCGCGCCCCGCGAGATAGTTCAGTAACCTCCGGGAACACAGTGGCCCCACCTCGATATTCTCAAATGCCGGTTCCTGTCTGACTTTCGGCATAGGTTCCGGTCTGTAACCGTTGGGCATCGGAATCTTCATGACCTGCGAGATATATTCAGCCTGCTTGATGAAATCGCCACTGCCGATCATCTCCCCAGCCAGAGTGAAGATATCGCCGCCCTTTCCGATACCATAGTCGTACCACAGATTATTATAGCCAATATGCAGGGAGGCGTTTCTCTCACTGCGGTACGGAGCCAGAAACCAGAACCCCTTGCGGTCTTTCCCTTTCATCTCCGCACCTAAATGCAGCATGAAATCAAGCAGGGATATTCCCTTGAAATATTCCTTGTCCATGTTTCACATACGGAATTTTCGTTGTGGCTTCGGTACATCAGGCTCATGGCGAATGTCAACCTTGCGGATGGCAGACATTTCAGAGGCGATAAACCGGTTCAGCTCCGACATACTGCAACTGCCCATAATTTCGTATGCAAGGTCATATATTCCGCCATAAGCTCCTGATTTTGTATCACGCCACAAATTTGTTTCAGTGTTTATGACCATAGTCGCGGCGTGATTGTCATCGTATGGAGCATTGTAAACGCGCAGATTGCCGTCGGCTGCCACCGGGTGTTCCTGTCCAAGAGCCTTCATAAACTCCGTAAGTTGAATATTCTTTATGTCAAGATCTACTATTGTAGGCATGGATTATTCGATTGTGAATTTAACGTGTACTCCGAACTGGGTCAGGAAATGGCCAGTGTCGTTGCCGAACACAAACCGTTCCTTTACATGGGCGCCGAGCGCCAGCCTGTCCGAAAGATAAAAAACAGCCGACAGGGTTATCGCACCGCCATAGATGAAGGCGTCGCCGTTCTTGATTGTGGAGCCGTCGGAAAGGGTATGCTTACCCCAATTGACCGTCTCATATCCGCCGAGAGCCGACACACCTCCGTAGAGATGGAATGTCTGTGAATAGTCGCTGACGATATGGAGATTATATCCGACCTCTCCCGTGAACTGCGCAACGGGGATACGCCCTTTCTCCCCGTAAGGGCTGTAAGTCTGGAGATATTCCCCTCCGAAGCTCCATGTGTTGGCATTGCCCTTGAAAACGGAATAGAATACTCCGAAATCATAGCCGCAGTTGCGTGAATCACCGGTATAGAAACCGTTTACCATATCTGCTCGGACTTCGACAGCCGACATTCCGGGGAGGCATCGCTGGGCCATTGCCTTCCCTCCGTAGAGGGAAAGCATGGCAGCGATTATCATTATCGCTTTTCTCATATATTACTGTATGCTTAATTCGTCAATTACATTCGCGCGGACAATATCGCCGTTCTCGACAACGAAAGACTGATTACGGCCCCCTTCCTTCTCCGCGACCTCGATGACAAGCTGTTTGTCGTCGGGGATGGTGAATTTTTCAAGGGCAAAGACAGTCCTTTCCGATTTCTTGCCGCTGACCACCGTAACATAGTTCTGGGCGCGGAGCGGTTCCAGCACCTGCTCCTGCATGGCGGTCCGCTTGACCACCTTCTTATCGACTATCTTGAACGAGATGTAATCAATATCGAAAGCGATGTTCGATGTGTTCTTCAGTTCAGTGTGAAAGTAGAGAAGGCCGTTGTTGGTATATATGCTTTTCAGAATGAACTGCACACCGAAACGCTTTGAGCCGATATGCTTTATCTCGCGTCTGTTCTGCTTGTAGATTGACTTCATGATCAGCTTTACAAGCATCGGCGACTCCTGACCGAGACGCTCCAAGTATATCTCCTGCGCGTTGTTGGGACGGTTGACCGCCTCCCCGTCGTGGATAAAGTCGGTCATCTCTATATTGAGCAAAAGAGGCTCCTTTGCGAATTTCACATTAAAGGTGAAGAAACATCCGTCATCGGTGATGACCGTGAGATTCGTCTCGGACTTGAACGACTTGACAGCCGACTTCACACGCAGCACGTTCTTCGCGCCGTCGGCCAGCCCCGCGACAAGATTCTCGTCGCCCAAATCGACGTACACGATTTCCGACGGAAAAATGACATGAGTAGTCTTGTTGAACGCCACTTCCAGAGCGTGAGGGGGAATCATGCGGTCAAAACCGACCTTCCGCGACAGGCCCTCAAACTTATCACCGTCAGTGTAGCCTGACCCGTACACGTTGATGTCGTGTCCCGCTATCTGTTCAGTGTCGGAAGACACATTGTTATCGGTGTTTTTGGCCGCTTTGTTTTTGGCAAACGCCGGGGAAGCCATGCCTATAACGGCGGCAAGGGAAAGAATTATAGTCTTGAAATTCATAATAATTTTTCTGTTTTTGGTTACACATCTTCGGGCTGATGGAGCATTACCCGGTATCCGGATTTCAGGTGGACTTTCACGGTGCGCATCTTCTTTGTCAGATACTGGCTGACACCGTTGATAAGTCCGCGCCCCACATCGGAGGCAATCTGCGCACCGGCATCGGTGGAGATATTTATCGAGCTGCCCATCGTTGACCCCATGTTGGCGCCGATCTCATGCAGGGCGTCCGACTCCATTGAGTTGGGAATGTTGATTCCCTCCTGTCCGTCGGTGTCATACACCGTCAGCTCCACCTCATACACCGAGCCGTCGCACTCCACCGAGGACACCGCAATCTCAAGCCTCTCGCCCTGCAACCTCGCGGCACCGACAACGGCAGTGTTGCGTGGTACGAGCCGGTTGCCTATCCACATCGGTTCCACAATCCGGAGCCTGACGGTCTGCCCGTCGGTAACACTCTGGTTACCCGCCACGACAGCGGCGATGGTGTTCTTCTGAGTTGAAGCCTTCGCCCCGACAGAAGTATTGAAACCGCGTCCGGCGGCAGAGGATGAAAGCGTCGACACGACATTTCGCTTTACTTGCGCGACAGGCTGGACATTCCTTTTGCCCTTTTCCTCCGCAGTCTGCGCCGGAGCGGGATTCACGGCATTGCCGTTGCCCATATACTGCGCCGCAAGCTGGTAGGAGCGTTCAAGAAGCTCCATCTGGTCCGGCTGCGCCGCCTGCTCAGCCGCCATAGCATTCTGCGCCTCCAGCTCGTCAATACGCTCCTGCAATTCCGCCATGCGGACGGCATCGGAGTTTTCCGGCACATAGAAATCATCAAGGGAAGCCTGTACCTCCTGATACTTCATGGCAGACTGTTCAATCGGGGAGGTTTCGGACGCGGCCATTGTGTCCGCCGGTACGGAGTCCTGCCTCGCGGAGGCGGCGCCGAGTATGCTGTCCTGACGGGCCTTCTCCTTGCGCATCTCCGCCTCGGCAAGCGCTTTGAGCTTGTTGCCCTGCAACTTGTCGCTGTC
>ERZ836877.3053-NODE-3053-length-19772-cov-13.635137_pt1 | contig 19772 bp, 14 predicted proteins | sample MGYA00519469_ERZ836877 | MGnify/ENA primary metagenome ERZ836877 (study PRJEB31850, sample SAMEA3708809) | human gut metagenome | biome: human gut; feature: human-associated habitat; material: faeces | place: China | collected 2014 ... | reverse complement strand
ATACGCTTTTGGCGTATACACGCTTTCCAGGCGTGCCTCTTCAGCCACTCGAGCACCACTCCTTCGTATTTCACTGTGCGAAGTTAATGCTTTAATTCCATTCGGCAAGCGATTCACCTATTTTTTTTCGTTTTTTTTCTTAATTTTGTCTTATGAAAATTTCTCGTCTGTTTACCCCGGCGCTTCTCTTGGCGCTCGTGGTCTCATCCGCATGCTCCGGCTCCAACGGTAATGACGGCCGGTTTCCCGATGGCTTTGCCGATATGGCCGACATCGTCCAGGTTAAATACATTATGGATAATGCCTCGCCTGACTCCACAGCCCGGTTCATATGCCTTGCGGCCCTCGGAAAGGTCAAAGGCGCAAGGATCGACACCCTACCTATGGCCACCCTATACGCTTACGAGCATTACAAAGACTCGGCCCTGAACATCTTTTCCGATGAATACGACCGCTTCTCTTCGTCGCTCCCACTTCCCGAGAAAATGAAGATTCTCGCCATGGCCGGTACCGTCGACCCCCAGGGACTCGGATACGACCTCGGATTGCATTATGTAGACCAGATACGGGAAAAAAACATGTCGGTCGCCCAGGTCGAGGCTGAACTCAAGGAATTCGAGAAATGTTGTCAATCTGACCCCGAGACCTTCACCCGTTTCATGAAAGGATTCCGGGTAGTGCTCAAGCTTGACCAGGGTAAAGACCTTAACCCCGAAATCTACAAACGATTCGCAGAATGAAAAGGATATCTGAATATTCATCGATAGTCGAAGAGGCTGTACGCGCGTTGGTTTTCCCGACCGGAAACCTCGACTCTCTCTACGCTCCCGTAAAATACGGACTTGAAGCCGGAGGCAAACGTCTGCGCCCGGTGATGTTGCTGATGGGGGCGGAAGCTTTCGGAGGTCCCGGAGCGATTGCCGGAAGCATCGACGCGGCTGTAGGCTACGAGACATTTCACAACTTCACCCTTCTCCACGACGATGTGATGGATCACTCCGACATGCGTCGCGGCCGCCCATCGGTACCTGCGCGATGGGATGAGAACACCGCCATAATCTCCGGCGACACGATGCTTACCCTCGCGACCGAGAAAGTGGCTATGGTTCCCGACTCGCTTCTGCGCAAGGTTCTCGACACTTTCAACCGTATGGCGATCGAGGTATATGAAGGGCAACGTCTCGACATGGACTTCGAAACACGCGAAGAAATCTCGCCCGAGGAATATATCGAGATGATCTCGAAGAAGACCGGGGCCCTTATGGCTGCGGCCGTCAAGACCGGCGCCCTTATCGGAGGCGCTTCCGACGAGGATGCCGAGCTGATGTATCGCTTCGGCAGCATGCTCGGCATAGCCTTCCAGATGGAAGACGACTGGCTCGACACATTCGGCGACACCGCCACTTTCGGCAAACCGATAGGGGGCGACATACGCAACCGCAAGAAAACCTACCTCGTGGTCTCGGCCCTGCGCGAAGGAGGTCAGGATGCCGATGCCTTCCGTGCAGCTTTCGCTCTGGAGAATCCCGACCTTAGGGTAAAGACCGTTACCCGCGTGATGGAACACATGGGGCTGCCGGCCAAAGTCCGCGCCGACATATCCGCCTGCACATCCAAAGCCATGGCCGCGCTTAAAGCCACGTCGCTCGGCGAGGAGCAGAAAGAGGCTTTCCGAAAACTGGTCGAGAAGCTCGCATCCCGCAAAAAATGATATGACTGACACCCATACACATCTCTACATGAAAGAGTCGTTCCCTCTTGACGGCCGGCAGGCTGTCGAGAGGAGTATCGACGCCGGAGTGAACCATCTGGTCTTTCCGGCGGTAGACCTCCCGACCTTCCCCGAACTGCTCGAACTTGCCGATGCTTTTCCCGACAATGTCCACATCGCATACGGCATACACCCTACCGAGCTTACCCCGGGATGGCGCGACGACCTTGAGGAGATGCGGCGGATGATGGGTGAGCGATTGCCTGTGGCAATAGGAGAGATAGGCATCGATCTTCACTGGGACTCTTCAACCGAAGCCTTGCAACGCGAAGCGTTCCATCACCAGATTATGCTGGCGGCCTCCCTTTCTCTCCCGGTCATAATCCACAGCCGCGACGCTTTGCAGCAAACCCTTGAAGTAATCACCCAAGTGAAAAACGAGCTGGGAGGCCATTTGCCTCCGCTCATCTTCCACAGCTTCACCGGTTCTCCCGAGGATGTCGTTGCCATAAGAAAAGTCTGCTCTCCTTGGTTCGGCATAAACGGCGTGGTTACATTCAAGAACGCCCGCGAACTCGCGGCCGCCATACCCGCTATAGGGCTTGACCGCATACTGCTTGAAACAGACTCTCCCTACCTCTCCCCCGTACCCTGGCGCGGACAGCGCAACGAATCGGCCCATATTCCGGCCATCCGCGACATGGTGGCCCGGCTACTCGGCACAGACCCCTCTACCGTAACCGAAACCACCGACCGCAACGCCCGCCTCCTCTTCCACTTTTGACCCTCTCTCTCGCCGACCTTCTCTACTCCTCCCCCGCTTTTAACTCTCTTTTTCCCTCTCTTCCGCCATAAGAATTGTCGTTACCTCTGACCCAACCCGTAGCCATCTTCATGTTGGTGCTTGCGCTTATTCTTCTTGCTCCCGCGTTGTCGCGGAAACTGAAGATACCTGACATTGTCGGCCTTATTCTGGCCGGAGTGGCTGTGGGACCTTCCGGGTTCAATCTCTTGGAACGCGATGCCAGTTTTCAGATTTTCGGGCAGGTAGGCATTCTGTATCTGATGTTTACCGCAGCGGTCGAAATCAACATGGCCGACTTGCAGAAAAATCTGGGCAAAGGAATAGGATTCGGTCTGATAACGTTCGCCATACCTATGGCGGCCGGAATCTTCGGCGCCATGTGGGCCTTCGGTGCCGGGATAGAGACGGCCGTACTCATCGCCTCCATGTATGCCTCCCATACGCTGGTATCCTATCCCCTGGTTTCCAAATTCCATCTACAAGACAACCGGGGCGCGCTGATTGCCGTCTGCGGTACTATCGTGGCAGTGCTGCTGGCCCTGCTCGCGCTCGCCGAAGTGGTGTCGATGCGCACTACCGGTTCGTTCGACGGCACCGGATTGCTGATAATGCTTTCCATGATGATTGTCTACGGTATCGGTCTCGGATACTTCTATCCCTGGCTCACGCGACTCTTCTTCCGCAAGATATCCGATCCCGTATCGCAATATATATTCGTACTCGCGCTCGTGCTGTTCGCGGCCCTTCTTGCCCAGCTTATCGGTCTTGAAGGAATCCTCGGAGCCTTCTACGCCGGTCTTGTGCTCAACAGGCTCATACCACTGTCATCGGCCCTTGCCCGGAACATCAAATTCGTGGGCAATGCCATATTCATACCCTATTTCCTTATCGGAGTGGGTATGCTCATAAATCCCCATGTGATATTCCGGTCGTGGAACGTAGGCTGGATAGCGCTGAATATGGTGGTTGTGGCTCTCGGCTCAAAGTGGGTGGCCGCATGGATAGCGAAACGTATCTGGCACCTTGAGACTCTTGACCGACGGCTCATCTTCGGGCTGACCTCGGGCAAAGCCGCGGCCACCATCGCCGCTACCATGATCGGGTTCCAATACGGGCTTCTCGGCGAAGACCTCATGAATGGAGCCGTGGTCATGATTCTTGTATGCTGCCTTATGGCCTCGGTCGTAACGGAGCGCACTTCCATAAAACTGAGAATAGCCCGCACCGCCGCCGAGATGGAACGCGACGGCGTGGAAAGCCCTACTTTCGCACGCCAGCTTGTGGCCCTTTCCAACCCCCTCACAGCCGACGGACTCACCCGGTTGGCTGCGTTCATGCGCAACCCGAGGAACTCATCGCCGATATCGCTCCTGTTCGTACGCGATTCCGACGACGGGCGCAAACGTGTGATGGGGCGGGCGGCTCTGCAGACCGGGGTTCAGGCTGCGGCCTCCATGGATCTCGCAGCCGACTCTATGGAACGCTTTGACCTCAACATCGCCACCGGCATGGCCAACACGGCACGCGAAACCAACGCCACCGACATAATAATAGGCTTTCATGTGAAGGGCAATCTCGTGGATTCCTTTCACGGGCAGATTGCGGAGACCCTTATCGGCAACACATCGAAAATGGTAATCATGACCCGATGCTTCATTCCCGTAGATACCATACATCGGCTCGTGGTGGTGGTCTGGCGCAATGCGCAGTATGAATCCGGATTTCACGCCTGGGTAGCCCGCGCCGGAAACCTCGCCGCAGCCCTGGGATGCCGCATAATATTCATGGCCGACCCTCATACATCCCATTTCATCGAGGATATAATCCTTCAGGATGGTTACGGTGTGAGACGGGAGTATAAACCGCTCGAGACTTGGGACGACTTCATTCTCCTCTCAGCCCAGATCGACGAGGAAGACCTGATAATGCTGATTAGCGCCCGTAAAGGGTCCATATCCAGTTGCGTGGAGCAAGACTCCACCATCTCATACATGGCCCGTCATTTCTCCAGACACAATCTCGCGCTCATATACCCCGGGCAGTTCGGCCAACAATAACATATTATTCAAAACCTCACCCTCATGCTTGCACAAGATCCTCAGATAACAATGAACCCCGCATCTACGATTGAAGATGTGGAGCAGTCGCTATATACTGAAGCCAACCCCGACGAAACGACCGGAACGGCCGCTGCCGAAGACCATACCAACGGTCTTATAGCCGACCTGGCATGGATACTGCTGCTCGGAGCCATCACCACGCTTCTGTTTAAGAAGCTCAAACAGCCTGTGGTACTCGGTTACATCCTGGCCGGATTTCTCGCTTCACCGAAATTCGTGTATCTCCCCTCCATATCCAACCTTAACAACATTGAATTCTGGGCCGACCTCGGCATCGTGGTGCTCATGTTCACCCTCGGATTGGAATTCAGTTTCAAGAAACTGCTCAATTCAGGCTCGTCGGCCGTGGTCACGGCCCTTGTCATAATCACCGGCATGACTCTCTCGGGATTCGGAGTGGGATGTCTTCTGCATCTCGACACTATCAACTGCATATTCCTGGGCGGAATGATCTCGATGTCGTCGACCACCATAATACTGAAAGCTTTCACCGACATGGGGCTGAAACAAAAGAAGTTCGCCTCTCTGGTTTTGGCCGTGCTGATTATAGAGGATCTGTTCGCGGTGCTGATGCTCGTGCTGCTTTCCTCAATAGCGATGGGCGATGTCAAGGGCACCGAACTGCTCTTCTCTATCGGCAAGCTGCTCTTCTTCCTCATAATATGGTTTGTGGTTGGTGTCTATATCCTACCTACATTCCTTGAGAAGATGCGCGATTATCTCAACGACGAAACCCTGCTTGTGGTGGCTATGGGGTTATGCTTCTCCATGGCGGTATTCTCGGTTATCTGCGGCTTCTCTCTCGAACTCGGAGCCTTCGTGATGGGCTCTATCCTCGCCGGGACAATGGTTGCCGAACGCATGGAGAAGGTCGTGCAGCCCGTTAAAGACCTGTTCGGTTCGGTATTCTTCATATCGGTGGGCATGATGGTCGACCCCGGCGTTCTGGCAACATACTGGAACGAGATTCTGCTGCTCGCAGTTGTAGTGATTGTGGGTATGATCATCTTCGGTTCGCTCGGTATGCTACTTACCGGCCAGACCCTCAAGGTAGCCATCGAGAGCGGATTCTCGCTCACCCAGATAGGCGAGTTCTCCTTCATCATAGCCTCGCTCGGCATGAGTCTCGGAGTCCTTCAGGCCTCGCTATATCCTATCATCGTGGCAGTATCGGTAATAACCATCTTCACCACCCCCTACTTCATACGTCTTTCCGGTCCTTTCTACCGGTTCACCGAGGCTCATCTTCCCAAGCGGCTGGAATTCCTCATAACCAGATACTCCAAGCAGGCCGTCGACGCCTCCGATGTCAGAAGTCTATGGCGCGATATACTTTCGCGCTACCTCTGGCGCGTGGTTCTCTACTCGGTTATTCTGATTGCGATCATACTCCTATGCCGTCAGTTCCTTTATCCTCTGGCCGAAGATGTGTTCCACAAATGGGGACGGCTTATAGCTACCATCCTGACGTTAGCCGCCATGTCCCCTTTCCTTGTCGCTCTCTCCTTCTCTTCCACCAAACCCGACGAAAGGATGAAACTGCACTCCACGTCATCGTTCTACGATGTGCCGCTGGTAGCCATGAGGGTAATCCGCTATGTCATCTCGCTTTTGATGGTGGTATATCTCGTGGCCAACGTTTACGGTCCGGCCATAGGGTGGCTGGCCGGAGTGGGGATGTTCATCTTTATTGTGGTCTTCGCCTCGTCGAGACTCATGAAACGTTATAACCGTATTGAGGAGAAGTTCATAAACAACCTCAACATACGCGAGAACATGCGCAGCGGAGCCAACAACCGCATGGTCGACGACCTGCACCAGGCTTTCATCGAGGTCGGCCCCGGATGTTCCTTCGCCGGAGACCGCCTGCGCGATTCCGGCATCCGCTCGGACTATGGAGTAAGCATCTCCTCCATAAGACGCGGCCCGCAATTCCTGCCGCTCCCCACCAGCGACGCCCGCATATTCCCCGGCGATGTACTCGGAGTAATCGGCACCGACGATCAGATCAAGAAACTGAACGACGATATCTCCGAGTCTGAACGTATCTTCTCATCGCTTCCTCTCACCCAGCCCGAAGTCGAGCTTAAGAGCCTGCAGCTTACCTCCTCTTCTCCTGTCGTGGAAATTCCTCTTGCCAATACCGATATACGCAAGGATTTCTACTCTATGATTCTGAAAGTGCGCCGGGGCGACGAATACTTCACCCCCGCGCCCGATTCCATACTTCATCCCGGCGATGTCATCTGGGTCGTCGGAGATCCGACACAGTTCACAAGAATGAAATAACATATGCCTTACACCCGTCGTCCATTTACATTCGACCGCACGGTGAGAATCATCTTCTCCCTGTTCGGTCTACTTGCCACCCTCTGGTTGCTCAACGTGCTGAAGGGGGTGCTTCTTCCCTTTCTTGTGGCCTGCCTCATAGCATATATGCTTGAGCCCATAGTGCAGTTCAACCAGCGTTGGACACACTGCCGGCGGCGCCTCGTGCCGGTTATACTCACACTCGTGCAGACTCTCGCGATAGTGCTGCTGGCCGGCTATCTGTTCGTGCCATATATAGTCAGTGAATGCGTGCAGATGGCAGACCTTATACGCAGTTACGCCACCCATCAGATTCAGATTCCATATATATCCGAACAGATACACAACTTCATACGCGAGAATATAGACTTCGACCGGCTGGCCAATCTTCTCTCTCGCGACCAATGGATAGAACTGATTAAAAAGAGTCTTTCCAAAACATGGTCTTTCATAGGCTCGTCGCTCTCTTTCCTCTTCGGGGTTGTGAGCTGGCTCATAGTAGTTTTATACGTTATCTTCATAATGATAGACTACGAACGTCTCATGCTCTCTTTCAGACAGCTGATACCTATAAACCAGCGGCGGCAGGTTTTCCGCATCTTCGCTGATGTGAAGCACGCCATGAACCGATACTTCCGCGGCCAGTTCCTGATCGCCATGACCGTAGGCGTGCTCTTCGCTATCGGCTTCTATATCATAGGTCTGCCGATGGGCATTATACTCGGGCTCTTCATCGGCATCCTGAATATGGTACCATATCTCCAGCTTATATCATTACCGATCACGGCCATACTCTGCCTGATGGCCACAATCAGTGGTTCGGTGGATTTCTGGACCATCTTTTGGGAATCAATGGGCATATATGTGGTGGTGCAATGCATCCAGGACCTCATCCTTACACCACGCATAATGGGTAACGCCATGGGTCTTAACCCGGCAATAATTCTCCTGAGCCTTTCGGTATGGGGATGTCTGCTCGGTTTCATGGGACTCATAATCGCACTTCCCCTTACCACGCTACTTCTTTCTTATTATGATATATACGTCATCCGGCGTTCCCGTCTTCTCGATCAGGAAAAGACCGACTGACAACAGTTCGACATGCTTAGAATACTGATTTCCATATTGCTGCTGTCGGCATGCGTAACGCAGTCTGACGCTTCCGTATTTCTTGACCGCCTTCTCGCTTCCAAAGCTATAGACCGCGACAAGTCGGCTATTCTTGTTACCGACCTTGCCACCGGCGAGACACTCGACGCCCTAAACACCGGCGTGAGTCTGATTCCGGCATCGATAATGAAGACAGCGACCATCGCCGCTCTGCTACCACAGACAGGATGCGATTACCGCTACCTTACACGCGTATATGCCGACGGCCCCGTGCGTGACGGAGAGATCGACGGCAACCTGCTTATCGTCGGATCGGGCGACCCCTCGCTAAACGCCGGATGCGATCCCCCTGGACCCGATTTCATTGCTGAAATAACCGATGCTCTTAACGAGCGAGGCATCCAACACATTAAGGGCAGGATTGTAGTCGACTCTTCGATATTCACATCTCCTGCCACCCCCCCGAGCTGGGTGGCAGCCGACACCCGCCAGAAGTACGGCACCGGATGCCACGGTTTTAATTTCCGCCACAACGCATCGGGCTCCTCATCCGTGGCCGATCCTTCTTCCCTATTCTCAAAAGCACTCGCCGCCAGACTCAAAACCTCGGGTATAGAGATCGAAGACCGGGACTGCCGGCGCACTCCGCACCCTCTGCTTCTTGTCGACCATAAGTCGGCCGCTATCGACGAGATCATGCGTTCCTGCATGATGCGTTCCGACAATCTCTTTGCCGAAGCTCTGCTGCGCACTCTACCGGTGGTGCGAGGCCGTGAGGGAGACACCGACCTGGCTTCCCGCATGGCCGCCGACTATTGGAAAAAACTCGGCCTTAACCTCGATGGCGTCCGCATAGTCGACGGCTCCGGATTATCACGCGAAAACCGTGTTACCGCACGATTCTTGGGCGATATAATGTCGCGCATGGCTGTCGACCCCGACTACGCATCGTTTCTCCCCCTCGCGGGCCAGGAGGGTACGCTGAAAAACTTCCTCAAAGATACCGATCTCGACAGCTATATCGCGCTCAAGACCGGTTCGATGAACGGCATACAATGTTACGCAGGCTATAAGCTGGACGACGATTACGTGCCTACCCACTCCATAGTGGTAATTCTGAACGCGCTCCCCAAGGGGAGAGCGGCCGCCCGCTCTGCCCTCGAGACCTATTTCCTGGGTCTTTTCTCCTCCCAGGAACCGCAGTAACCGCAGTAACCCAGGTAACCCCGGTAACCCGACTCTCATAACTCCCCTCTCTCCAATTACTCCTATAGCTCCAATTATTCCAATCCCTCTCTCCCTAAAAAACAAGAAAAACAATGTTACTTGACCGTGTATATGAACTCGAAGGACTGCTGTTGCTCATGGAGCAACGCAACGACCTCCCCGACAATTTCCGGAATCTGATAATCGACAAGGCCAGAAGCATTCTCGCCGAAGCCGAAAAAATGGAGATGTCCCCGAAACCGGAAGAACCGACAACAACTCCCATTTCTCATATTACTCCCAGTACTCATAGTACTCCCAGCACTCATAGTACTCCCAGCACTCATAGTACCCCAAACCCAACCCCATCCATCCGCTTCCCGCTTAACGACCGGATAAGGTTTTCCCGTGAGCTTTTCGGAGGCGACACCGCCCGTTTCGACTCCACGATAGCTTTTGTGGAATCCCTGCCGGAATGGCCCGATGTGGAAGACTATTTCTACGCCGACCTCGCCTGGGATCCCGCCCGTCCCGAAGTAGCCGAGTTTACAGAGATGCTCCGTCATCTCTTCACCATGCAGCGCAAAGGTAACACACCCAATACAATATGAGGGATATGAGCGGATGCCTTTATATAGTTCCCACTCCGGTAGGGAATCTCGACGATATGACATTCCGTGCGATCGCCACACTGCGCGACGCAGACCTTATTTTGGCCGAAGATACCCGCACGTCGTCTAAACTGCTAAAGCATTTCGACATCCATACCCCAATGCTGAGCCACCACAAATTCAACGAGCACACCCAGGCGCCGCGCATCGCCGAGCGTATTCTCGCCGGGGAGAACATCGCCCTCATCTCCGACGCAGGTACACCGGGGATATCCGATCCCGGGTTCATGCTTTCAAGAGAATGCCGCAGGCTCGGCGTCGAGGTCCGGACTCTTCCAGGGGCAACAGCCTTCGTGCCCGCCCTCGTATCTTCCGGTCTCCCGTGCGACCGCTTTGTGTTCGAAGGATTTCTGCCGCCCAAAAAAGGACGCGCTACACGGCTCGCCATGCTCGCGACGGAACCCCGTACCGTAATTATTTACGAATCCCCTGTAAGACTGCCGCGTACACTACGCCAACTCTCCGAATCTTTCGGCAACGAACGCCCCGCTGCCGTGTGTCGTGAAATCTCGAAACTTCACGAGACAATCCATAAAGGCACTCTCGGCGAACTCGTTTTTTATTTCGAGCAAAACCAACCAAAGGGAGAAATTGTTATAGTCATTGAAGGGAACCCGGACAGGAAAGGAAACCATGCCGACCGCAATGATTCCGGAGATGACAATTATCCGGAATCATGCTGACAGGGGACTTCACATTATAGACTATATATAAAAAATTTTTCAATATGAAAAAGACACTTCTTATCTGCGGTATATCCGCTCTTATCCTCTCTTCTTGCGCAGGCAATTCCAAGCAAGAGACAGACTCGGTAGCAATTCTTTCCGAGCAGTATTCCGAAGCCACCAATTTCAACGACTCCCTGATGCTCCTTATGGGCGACATATATACAGGACTCGATTCCATCAATCAGCAGGAGGGACTTCTCTACAACCTCGGCAACGGATCCGAGAAAGCGGACCGCCGCGAAGAAATACGCCAGAATCTGGCGAACATCAAAGCCCGTCTGAACGCCAACCGCCAGCTTCTTGAAAGCATGGAGGCGAAACTTAAGGCCTCTAACGGTCAGAATGCGGTGCTTACCAAAACCATCGCACAGTTGAAACAGCATATCGCACAGCAGGATGAGAAGATAGCACAGCTGCAGGCCGACCTCACCTCGGCTCGCTCTACCATCGACACGCTCAACGTTCAGGTTGCCGAAGGACGCGAACAGGTGAAAGCCGAGACCGAAGCCAAGGAAGAGGCTCAGGCGCAGGCTCAGGCTGCCGAAAACGAAGCCAACAAAGTTTTCTATGCCATCGGCACCAACGGCGAGCTGAAGAAGAACGGTCTTCTTGAAAAGAAATTCCTCGGCGCCACCAAAGTCATGAAAGGCGACTACAACATGAACTATTTCACAACCGCCGACAAGCGCACCCTCTCGCTGATTCCCACCAATGCCAAGAAAGTGAAAATCTGGAGCAATATGCCTGAAGGCAGCTACGAGATCGTGGAGGCGGCAAACGGCACCAAAGCTATCCGCATAACCAACCCCACCCGGTTCTGGAGCCTAACTCCGTACCTTATCATCCAGACAAACTGATAACCCCGAAAAGAATCATAACGCCGGTAGAAGAATCTCTACCGGCGTTTTTTATGCCAATTTTATACCAATTTATTATATTTGCATCATAACTGAATTTTATCGACATGTCTAACCGCATTATCATCCTCGCTGCCTCGGCAGCCCTCACATCGCTGGCCGCCTCAGCGGCCTTCAACATCGAACGCCTCGACCCGCCCCACTGGTGGACAGGAATGAAAGATACATCCCTGCAGATTCAGGTGCATGGCAAAGATATACGCCAGGCTGAAGTATCCGTGGATTACCCCGGAGTCACCCTCGACAGCGTGGCTCGTCTCGACGGTTCGCCGGACTGGCAATTCATATACCTCTCAGTCTCGCCTGATGCCAGACCGGGCAAAATTCCCATCGTATGGCGCGAAGGGAAAAAGAAAACAACGCGACACTACGAGCTGCGTCCGCGCACACGCCGAGAGGGAGCGCAGGGTTTCACCTCGGCCGACGTGCTCTATCTCCTGATGCCCGACCGCTTTGCCGACGGCAATCAGGCGAACAACAATGTAACGTCGCTGCGCAACCCCTCGGGCGCAGATCGCTCTAATCCGAACCTGAGACATGGTGGCGACTTCGCCGGAATCGCCCGCAACCTCGACTACATAGACTCGCTCGGCGTTACTGCCGTGTGGTTCACCCCGGTGCTGGAGAACGACATGCCTCACGGTTCTTACCACGGTTACGCCACCACCGACTATTACCGCACCGATCCCCGATTCGGCTCCAACGCCGAATACGCGGCCCTGATAGACTCTCTTCACGGACGAGGCATAAAGACAGTGATGGACATGATTTTCAATCACTGCGGCTCCGACCATCCCTGGCGGCTCGACCCCCCGGCATCCGACTGGTTCAACCTGCAGGACGACTATCGCCAGACCAACTACAGACTCAGCACTATCACCGACCCATACGCCTCGGACTACGACCGCTCCCTCACCCAGGATGGCTGGTTCGTACGCGAGATGCCTGACCTCAACCAGCGCAATCCCCATCTCATGAAGTATCTTGTCCAGAACTCCATCTGGTGGGTCGAGGAAGCCGCCATCGACGGCATACGCATGGACACATATCCATACGCCGATGTTCCCGCAATGGGGCGTTGGATCGATGCCGTAAAAGAAGAATATCCCGATTTCCAGATTGTTGGCGAGTGCTGGTTCGGCACTGTAGCCGGCGAACAGGCCTGGCAATCAGGTGCTCCGGTGGCTAAAGGACTCGGGCAGGACACACGTCTCGAAGTCGTGATGGACTTCCCCCTTATGCTCGCCGTAAGAGAGCTGGCGCCCTTCACCGCCGAGACCGACCCCTGGAACGGCCTCAATACCCTCTACGACCATTTGGCGCTCGACTATGTCTACAAAGACCCGAAAAAAGTGCTGCGTTTCCTTGACAACCACGACACGGAACGCGTAATCCAGAAGCCGATCGAAGATCTCGCTTCATGGAAGCAGGCCCTGGCCTTCCTTCTTACCGTACCCGGCATACCGCAGATGTATTACGGTACCGAACTGCTTATGTCAGGCACACGCGAAGGAGGCGACGGCAATATCCGCCGCGATATTCCCGGCGGCTTCCCCGGCGACTCCCGCTCCGCTTTCACGCGCGACGGTCGTACCGCGCTCGAAAACGAGGCCTTCGACTTCATTTCCACCATCAACCATTGGCGCAAGGGCTCCAAGGCCATAGCCGAAGGGGATATGAAACATTTCATGCCCACCAACGGCCTATATCTCTATCGCCGTGCTGCAGGACCCGAGGAGGTGGTGGTGATACTGAACGGAACGGACTCTGAAAACAAAGCCGACATGAGCCGCTACTCTGAGGTCCTTACCCCGGGTTCGGTCTACCGCGATATTCTCACCGGAAGCGAGATAATCCCTCTTCCTGCCGGAGGAAACCCCACCTTCACCTTCGCTCCACGCGCAACCATGATTCTTGAGAAAAAATGAAAAAAAGCCTCCTTCCTCTTCTCCTGCTGCTTCTGCTTGCCGCTTGCAAGCCCACGGAAGCCAACTACCGGTCGGCCTACGACGCCGCTTTGGCCAAACGCAATAGCGTGGACCCCGATGCCGACATCCTGTACGGCAACCATAAATTAGCCTCCCCTCTCGGGGCCGTGCCCGAGGTGGTGGGCACCGACACAATACTCTCGTTACGCGCGCCCGCCACGATCATCAACCCCTCGGCCGAGGCCGAAGGCAACCGTTACCGCACCGCCGTGGCCTTCTACCGTATGGAGAGGAATGCCGTGGACCATGCCCGTCGGCTCGGGCTGCAGGGTGAGACCGGCACTGCCGTAGCCAAACTTGGCGACGAGAAATATCTTGTGATAGCCCATTCGGCGCCCTCTCTCGCCGAAGGAGCCGCATGGACCGCCGCATATATGCGTTCCCACCCCGCCGGCCCCTGGATAGGACTCACACCTCCGGAGCCGCTGCTGCTCATAACCGACCGATAACGCGGCAGACACTACCGCATGAATCCCGACTCCCGGCTAAAAATTAAAAAAATCTTTAGTCGGGAGTTGATTTTTTCAGATTTTCAATTAAATTTGCGTTTACGAAAGTTTTGTTTGGGATTTTTAACAAAACCATCGTAGAGCATTTTGCCACCGCAAAAGGCCCGTACCCACGACGAGTCTGAGAAAGACTGTCATTTGTAAACTTGAAAAACACAAAATCGTTAACCTGAAGACCTACGCTTTGACAAACTAATCGACCCGCAGCAAGCAGCGCCGACGCGATTCCGCATTCGCCGACTCGCCCTCCCCGCTCTTTGAAGCCCGTCGTCCACTATGAAACAATACTAATTCTATAATATTCAAAAGATGAGAAAACTGTTTTTAATCTTGATGACGCTGATCGCCTGCACCTGGTCGCTCCAGGCCCAGACGAAGACTATCAGTGGCTCCGTAGTCGACGCGGCTAACGGAGAGCCCCTTATCGGCGCCACCATCATGCCCATCGGAGGCGGACAGGGCGCTGCCGCCGACTTCGACGGACATTTCTCTATCACCGTGCCTTCTAACGTGAAGAAAGCCAAGATCTCTTATGTCGGTTATACCGACCAGACCGTAGACCTGCACAACGGCATGGTAGTGAAACTTCATTCCTCTTCGACCGCACTTGACGACGTGGTGGTGGTAGCCTACGGTACCTCTACCAAGGAGGCTCTTACCGGATCGGTAGCGGTAGTAGGGGCGAAAGAAATCGAAGACCGTCCCGTAACTTCCGTTACGCAGGCCCTCGAAGGTAACGCTCCCGGCGTTATGGTGAACAACTCAACCGGTACCCCCGGCTCGTCGCCATCCATACGTATCCGAGGTTTCAACTCTTTCTCTAACAACTCCCCCCTCTACGTTATCGACGGCATTCCGATGGATGGAGCCATATCCGACATCAACCCCGCCGACGTGGAGTCCATGACCGTGCTTAAGGATGCTGCATCCTGCGCCCTCTACGGTAACCGTGGCGCCAACGGTGTGATCCTCATCACCACCAAGAAAGCTAAAAAGAAAGATAAAGTCGATGTAACCCTCACCATGCGTCAGGGTATGTACACCCGCGGTCTCCCCATGTACGACCGCCTTGGCCCCAATGACTGGACACAGGCTACTTTCGACGGCCTCGTGAACGGCATACAGTCATCCTCCAACGCCTTCGCCACCCGTCAGGAAGCTATCGACTATTATCGCGAGAACTATATCTCGGCTCTCCCCAACCTCAACATTTACGGTGGTCTTGTCAAGGATGCTTCTGGCAACATCACCGGCCATGTAGGTTACGGACCCGGCGCTGACTACGGCGACGACCAGCTCTTCGACGCCAACGGCCGTCTCGTGCCCGGTTCATACCTCCCCGGCTATAATGACGACCTCGACTGGTGGAAGGCCGTATCGCGCACCGGCTACCGTCAGGAATACAATGTCAACGCCACCGCAGCCTCAGACCGCTACAACGTGTTCGCTTCAGCCGGCTATCTGAAAGAGAACGGCTATATGCTGCAGACGGACTTCGAACGTTTCAACGCCCGTTTGAACGCCAACTTCCAGCCTACCTCCTACCTGCGCTTCGGCATTAACCTGGCCGGCACGGCACAGGAGTCCGAGACCGGTCAGACGACCGAAAATCTCGGCGCGGCAAGCAACCCCTTCCTTGTGCAGGGATACGCTCCTATCTATCCATACTATGCCCACGATGCCCTCGGAAACCTGATTAAAGATGAGAATGGCAACCCCCAGTGGAACGTCGCCTCTTACATACAGTCTGACAACGTGGCATGGAGCCAGCGTCTGGACCGCAACAACTACTCGGCTACAGTAATCGACGCGAACATGTACGGTACAGCGATACTGCCTTACGGTTTCGAACTCACCATCCGCGGGTCCATGCGCCGCGACAAGACCCACTCGATGTCTTACATGAACAACATCGTGGGATCCGCCAAAGACCTCGGCCGTCTCTCCGAAGGGTTCGACAACTACAAGAGCCACACTTTCATGCAGACCCTGGACTGGACTCACGATTACGGTCTGAACCACGTGGAGGTTCTGCTTGACCACGAAAACTGGCAGACATCCTCCGACTCTTCTTCGGTTTCGGTACTCCAGCAGGTGTTCGACAACATCTACGCTCTCTCTAACTTCGAGGATTACGATGCACCCGGCCAGGGCATAGCTATGCTCCGCACGGAGTCTTACCTCGGCCGCGCACGCTATAACTACGACGGCCGCTACTTCGGCGAGTTCTCCATCCGCCGCGACGGAACCTCACGCTTCGCCAAGAAAAACCACTGGGGCAACTTCTGGTCAGTCGGCGCAAGCTGGGTTATCAACCGCGAGAAGTTCATGCAGAACATCAATTGGGTCAACTACCTGAAACTCCGCGCAGCCTACGGTTCCGTAGGTAACGATGCTGCGGCAGGCACATACTCATCCTACTCACTTTACGGGTTCGCTCCTTATATGGATGTGAAGACACTTATCCCCACGACGCTCGCTTCCGACGATGTGAAATGGGAGGCTACAAAAACTCTTGACGTAGCCCTCGAAGGTTCTCTCTTCGACGATAGGTTCACCTTCTCGGTAGGTTACTTCAACAAGCGCAACTCCGATCTTCTCTACAACGTTACCCAGGCCTCTTCGGTAGGTATGACCTCTTCCAACGGTTACAACTCTTCGGTGTTGACCAACGTGGGTACCATGCAGAACATAGGTTGGGAACTCCAGTTCGGCTACAAGATTTTCAACACCCGCGACTTCTACTGGGATTTCAACATCGACGCTACCTTAATGAAGAACAAGATTGTGAAACTCCCCTACGGACGCGACATACCAGGCTCAGCCCTCTTCCAGGGTTACTCCATATACGAGCATTATGAAGTCGAATGGGCGGGTGTCGACCAGCTCACAGGCCGCTCGCTCTACCGGATGTTCCTCGATTCGCCCGACTATCTTGTATACGATGACAAAACGGGCAATATGAAATACGACGAAGACTTGTTCAATGCCGATATAGCCACAGCCCGCGAAAACGGCTCGCTCGTGGAATATGAAGGTCAGTATTATACTTCCGATCCCTCGCTCGCCAAACGTAAACGTCTCGGCACCTCGCTGCCCACAGTCTACGGTTCATTCTCTACATCGGCTGCATGGAAGGGCATCTCGCTGTCGCTCCTGTTCACTTACGGTCTCGGAGGTAAGACACTCGACTCTGTTTACGCCGGCCTTATGCAGATGGGCACCCAGGCCGGAGCTCTTCACAAGGATGTTCTCAAAGGATGGACAGCCGCACCCGAAGGCATGACCGCCGACTCCCCCGGACGTATCGACCCGAAGGGTGTGCCTCAGATCAACTCCGAGCAGGCGCGCAACGACTTCTACACCTCGAGCCAGTTCCTGACTTCAAGCTCATATCTGACTCTGAAGAACATCAATCTCAGCTACGACCTGCCCAAGAAATGGGTCAACGCTCTCCAGATGCAGAACATCAACATAGGCGCGTCAATCGACAATCTCTTCATACTCAGCAAACGTAAAGGTATGAACCCGACCTACGGTTACGCAGGTGGCCAGGGCATGAACTACGTTCCCGCCCGCGTCTTCTCCTTCCAGCTCGGAGTTCGCTTCTGATAAGTCGATTCATTACACTAATTAGCATTTTCAAAAAATGAAAAAGAATATATTCATAAAAGGTTTCGCCGCTGCCGCTCTGGTTGCGACCATGGCCTCCTGCTCCGGCGATTACCTTGATCTCGAGCCCATCACCTCGATCGACTCCTCGACGGTCACCAACTCTGTGAAAGGTGCCCGCTACGGTCTCTACGGCGTCTGCCGCACAATGTGGTGGCCCGAAGAAAATTTCGGCATAAGCCAGCGTTTTATCAGCGGTGAGGCTTCGATCAATACCTTCTACGCCGATGTGATGTCGCCCGACGCGATGTACCAGGTATTCGCTCCCTATGGCGTGAACCTTTTCAACTGGTCGTACATGCGTACAGCCGACTACTGGTTCTGCAGCCTCTCCTGGAGATACTACTACAACCTGATCGCGATGTGCAACCGTATCCTCGACGACATCGACGATGCCGAAGGAGATCCCAACGAACGCGATTTCATCAAGGCCCAGCTGCTTACCATCCGCGCCCACTCATATCAGCGCATGTTGCTCGTCTACGCTCCACGCTGGGAAGACTCCAACAACGGTAACGCATACTGCCTTGTGCTCCGCACCAACTTCTCGACTCAGGATGTTCCCCTATCGACCATGAATCAGGTGAATGCCCAGATTTATGCTGACCTCGACCAGGCAATCGCGCTTTATAAGAGCTGCGGTCAGAAACGCACACGCGGTTGGGAACCCGACATCAATGTGGCATACGGCGTTTATGCCCGCGCGGCCGCTACCATACACGACTGGGCCAAATGCCGCGACATGGCTCGCCTCGCCCGCAACGGTCACCCTATCATGAGCGCGCAGGACTATCAGGCCGGTTTCGCCGATGCCAACGGCGAATGGATGTGGTATAACGCTCCCGACGACGAGATGCTCGGATACTGGTGCTGGGGTGGCATGTATGCCTGCAACGGTTCTTACGTATCTTTCTGGGGCCAGTATGGCGCCGGTTCCATCAACTACGACCTTATCCGCCAGCTGAAGAGAGGTGATATCCGCTCCACTATGTATCTCGTGCCGGAAAACGCTCCTACAGCTTCAACCATGCCTAAGAAAGCTGACTTCTTCAACAAGTCGAAAGTAGACCCCACCAACGTCAATGTCAACTACCGCGACGCGAAACTGAAAAGCTTCGTTTCACTCTTCGGTCAGAGCAAGGTGCCCGGTGGCGACGTAGCTACATGGGGTCTCCCCTATCAGGTAGCCAACGAGCAGGGTGCCGCCGACGAGATTATGGTGCCTTTCGGAGCTCAGTATAAGTTCTGGGCACACGGAACCTACTCCGTATCGAGCTTCCCCTGGATGCGTGGCGCAGAGTTCGCTCTTCTTGAAGCCGAGGCTTGCTACCGTCTGAACGACGAGCCGGGCGCGAGGTCCGCTCTCATCGATGTCAACAGCCAGCGTTTCACCACCGAATATACCTGCACCGCTTCAGGCGAGGAACTATGGAACGAGATTATGACCACCTCACGTATCGAGCTTTGGGGCGAAGGCCACAGCTGGTATAACTTCAAGCGTTGGAACATTCCTCTGGAACGTAAGGTTTGGGAAGCAGGAAACACCAACTCCAACAACTTCCCCTCGCTCTTCAAAGCTGAGTACCCCACCAACATGATGAAAGGCTGGACATATATCATCCCCGTATCCGAGACACGTTACAATCACGCTATCGATATGAACTTAGTTCGATAACCAGACAATAACACCACAGAAAAGCGGCGCCGAGGTCTTCCTTCGGCGCCGCTTTCATAGTACCACGGGGTACGCATTCATTAGTTCCGCGTAGCCCGTTCCCCGGAGAGGGAACGCAGAGAATAGCCGCGGGTAAGCGAGGACGGCCGCGAAGCGGACGACAGAGCGCACCCCGCGGCTATTCTCTGCGTGCCCTCTACCGGGGAACGTGGCTACGCATCCCATGATTTAGGCTTAAGCCGTATTCAAGTCAATCACACAAATCAAAAAAACTTTTTTCAAGCAAAAAAATATATTTAGGCAGGTTGGACATTTTGGGTGATGAATTACGTTGTAAAAGTTCTAAGTGG
>ERZ836877.3046-NODE-3046-length-19821-cov-16.436962_pt1 | contig 19821 bp, 20 predicted proteins | sample MGYA00519469_ERZ836877 | MGnify/ENA primary metagenome ERZ836877 (study PRJEB31850, sample SAMEA3708809) | human gut metagenome | biome: human gut; feature: human-associated habitat; material: faeces | place: China | collected 2014 ... | reverse complement strand
TTGACCTTTCTTATGCTCCGGGCGTAGAAAATCACGTTTTTTATGTACCTTTGTAAGGAATTACTTACGCGCTGCTTCCGATATATATCACTGCTCGTTTTGCCGCTGCTTTTAGGCTTAGCTCTTGGCTGCGGCAGGGAGTCTGCGGATTACTCTGACAAGGGGGTCTGCAGCGTGAATTATATCGACAGTATCGCTATCGATGAGCCGGAGCGGGCTCTGGCTATTCTTGACTCGGCGGAGCAGCATGAGCTTATGAGCGATTTCGATATCAGCCGTCTGCGCTGTCTGGTGTATCACAACGGATTGTCGGACTACAACAAGGCGCTGCGCTATGGAACGAAAGCTTATGAAATGCCCGAGGCCCGCGACTGCGCCGAGGATTTACTGCGGTTGATAGAGCTGATTGCTGACGAGAATTACCAGACGGGCAATTACACCGAAAGTGTGCGGCTGTGTACCGAGGGACTGCAGCTGGCCCGCGACAGTCTCGTGAGGGTGTCGGAGGCAAACTTAAATGTGACACTGGCTGTCAATCTGCTTGATCTCGACCGTCCCGACGAGGCTTTCAGTCATTACCGCGAGGCTGTGGATATTCTTGACAAAGAGGCCGATAAATCGGAATTATACATGGCTTCAGATGACTATATCTATGCTCTGGGCATGACCATCGGGGCTCTGATTGACGAACAGCGCTACGACGAGGTTCTGGCGCTGCAGGGCCGCTACGATGCGGCGCTGAAGCGTCTGGAGGGCAAGAGCCATCTCCCCGAAGGGCTCGCCGATATGCGTCGGGCAAGCGTATATGCGGCTTTCGCCTACGTATATGCTCTCACGGGAAAGACTGACGAGGCCGCCGGGATGTATGGCCGTCTCTGCGAGACAGCTTACGCCGACAGCCCCGAGGCAGGGCAGCTGTGTGTGCCTTATCTGTTGGCCACCGGGCGTTATGACGAGGCGTTGCGCTATCTTGCGGAAGAGAAGGAACTGTGGAAGGCGTCGGCCGATACCGTCAGCTATGACTATATCGATACACATCTGCTTCGCGAACTCGAGGCATACGAGGGACTGGACGACCTGAGGGCCGCCAACCGCATTTCGCGCACTATCCGTGAGCTGTCCGACACCCTGCGTCAGCGTGACCGGCAGGACAAGGCGCTCGAACTTGCCGAGATCTACAAGACCAACCGTCAGGCGCTTGAAATCGAGCGCCAGTCGGCTTCGATCACCGTGCGTAATGTTGTCATAGCCGTAGGCGCCGCGTTCCTTATTATCTGTGCCATTTTCATCATCCGCATCCTCCGTTACAACCGTACAATCACGGCCAAAAACATTGCGATGGTCAAGACCATCGATGAGCTTATGCGCTACAAGGAGTATGCCTATGCCCGTGAAGAGGAACTTCTGCGTCTGCAGTCCCCGTCGGGAAACGGGACGACTTCGGCTCAGACAGCCGAAGCCGACACACCGGATACATCAGCAGCGCCTGAGCCTGCCGGGGATCCGGGGAGCGACAGAATCCTCTTCAGCCGCATGAATCATGAGATTCTCCATGGTCGGCTGTTTCTCGATCCTGACTTTTCCAAGTCATCGCTTATGGCGCGGTACCGCATCCCCGCCTACCGCTTCTCGGCGTTTTTCAGGGAGCAGGCCGGATGCTCATTCTCGCAGTATGTCAACAACTGCCGTCTTGACTATGCCGTGAAGCTGATGCGCGATAATCCGCGGTGGACCGTAGAGGCTATTGCCAGGACCGTCCAGATGTCAAACGGTGCCTTCTATCTCCAGTTCAAGAAGAAATTCGGCATGAGCCCTGTGGAATTTCGCCGCGGCGAGGCTTCGATAGAGCCTGACAAAGAATAACGCCGCTATTCCCCGTCTCTCACCATCGCGTTCGTCTTTTTTCGGTCGGTAATCAGCTGAAAAATGCAACGATTGCACTTTTATGGAGAGACAATCACACTTTCGTGGACAAATATCGCCCGAAAAGCCGATGCATGCGGTAGCATCGGTGCTAACTTTGTGTTAGCATCTCTTCACATTATATAACATTATCTATAAGTGCATCAACTCATAATAATTCAATCATATATGCTTAACACATTTCTATTATGGTTGAAGCGCAGGCACAGCCGCTTCCATTCCGGGAGCTTGCTCGCGTTTCTCATTCTGCTTTTCGCCATGGCGGCAAAGCCTGCCGCGGCGCAAGACAACCGAGTCGCCGACCCCGGCTATAGTTCCGCCACTGTCAACAGCGACGGTTCGGTTACGTTTAAAATACTGTTTTACGACGACGAGGACCATGACGAGTTTACCACTCAAGGCCGAATCTTTGTGCGGGTAAACGGCGGATCGCGCCAGCAGATCCTGGGGTATCAGAGCTGGGATCAGAGTGAAAACAAATACTACGATGCCAAGGTGCGCTCCGATATAGGCGTTTTCGAGTTTACCAACCATAACGGAGGTATCGAGACCAAACGCTAGGGCGAGGAAGGCACTGTGCGTTTTGCCCGCGAAGGCGAGTATCTCGCCTATATCAAAGCCACATGGTATTATCCCCAGGATTGGGAGGGCGCCCAGCTCACCTTTGTCATCGACACCACCAACGACCATGCCAACAATATCGACTGGCAGCCGTTCGGAGGCAGCGGCACGGCCCGCTCGTTCCCCGACCCCACGCTGTCAGATCCCGTGCTGTCAAACGAAGTCGGCAAGTATCAGCTCAACTACTCCCCGACCACTGCGCCCAAGCGCATATACACCAACGGCAAATGGACCAATAGCGGAAATACCTCCGGCACACTGATGACCGGCATCGCCAACAATCATTATGACTATGATTTCAGAGTGGTGTATCAGTACAACAAATACTATGACAGTAATGAACACGGCGCGTCAAAGACGGTGCCCGCATTTCAGCAGCCCAAGTCGCTGACGGCAACCAATATAGCCGACGGCAACACTCTGCTGACCTGGAATACAGGCTCTGCTGACGCCAATTGCCAGACGGGCGACTTCTTCGAGGTGCAGCGCGCCGACAATGCCGATTTTACGGGCGCCGTCGATGTGGGAACTCTGGCGTTCAGCCCCGCCACCACTACCTATACCCTTGAGGACAAATGCGGCGCTCTGAACCTCAACGGACGCTACTACTACCGTGTGCGCCGCAACAAGCAGCCCGCATGGGGCTGGGCACTGATGGCAGACGCATCGGTGGAGAAAAGCGTATCCCATCAGTATGTGGCATCGGCCCGCGCCGAACGCCGGAACTGGGACGGCGACCAGGAGGCCCGCATATCGTGGACTCTCCAGGAGAAAACCATCTACAAGGTATGGACCGAAGGCAGCCAGATAGTGGTGCGCCGCAGCATCAACTACGGCAGCGGCAATATCAAGACTGACGATATCATAGCCACCGCGCAGGACATCGAGAACGGCTATCTGATAGACCCGCTCAATGTTACCTGCGCCGACTTCACCTACAAGGTGTTCGTGCGCCCCGGCACTACGGCCTTCCGCGATCAGGAGCCCGTGACGGCCGAGATTGCCCCCGAATATCCCATCCTCCCCACCGCTCTGGGAGAGATTACAAGCATCACAGCCTCAAAAGGCTATTATCCCAACTACACCACACTCGAATGGACCACCGACGACCAGCCCATCGACAACTTTGAGATCCTCCGCCGCCCATACCGCGCCGGTCAGGACGATGAAAGCGGCTGGGTGACAATAGCCACAGAGCCTGCCAGCAGCCAGACATCCTATATTTTCAACGACGAGCTCGGCCAGCCCGGACTTGTGTATGAATACCGCGTGGTGGCCACTGTGAAATGCGTCGATCAGACCGTAGGCAACCCCTCGGCCATCGAGCGCGGCTTCCGCAGTCCCACCAGCACCATCAGCGGCCAGATTCTCTTTGATTACGGCGACGCCGTGGTAGGTGCCGACGTACTTGTCACCTCCAACCAGCCGGAGCTTACTCCCGAACAGTCAGCTCACTTCACAGGAAGCGACGCTGCGTATCTGCAGACCGTCACCGAACCTGTGCCGGGTACGGATGTGTCGCTTCAGCTGTTTGCCATGCCCGAAAGCGAGGGACAGAACGCACCAATGCTTGAATGGGGCGCCTACCGCCTCGCACTGCGCGACGGCAAACCGGCCATCAGTGCCGACGGCGGCAAAAGCTGGCTTACGGCCTCCGCACAGCTTCCCGTCGGTCGCTTCTCGCAGCTCACCGCCGTGTTTGACACCGACCTTTCACTTTATCTCTATATCGACGGTGAGAAAGCCATCGAGGTTGGCGCTTCAGGTAAGGTAGATGCCGAAGCATCGCCCGCCCGCGTCATCATAGGCCGCGGTTTTACCGGCTATATCGACGAAGTGCGCCTGTGGACGCGTCCCCTCTCCAAAGGAACTGCCGACAGCAAAGGTGACGTCGAAAACACCTTCAACCGCCTTCTGACGGGTAATGAGAGCGGACTGGCCGGTTACTGGCGTCTTAACGACCCCGTGCCCGACGAGTCATACGACATCTCCTTCACCGGCACCGAATATAATAAAAATCACCTGATGACCGAGGGCGACGTGACCTTCAGTTCGGAAGTATATCCCGGCACCGGGCAGCTGGCCCTGCGCGGTCTGACCGACGGCGCCGGCAACTACCGCATCACCGGAGTGCCTTATGTGGGCAACGAGACCTCCTATCAGGTGACACCCTCTTACCCGGGCCATACTTTCGAGCCCGCTTCGACCAATGTCACCATCGGCGGACAGCAGCCCATAGCCTCTGGCATCTCGTTCAAGGACAATTCCTCGGTCATCATCCAGGGATATGTGTTCTACGAAAACTCCACCATTCCCATCACCGATGTGACTTTCAGCATCGACGGCAACAAGGTGATAGGCAGCAACGGCCGTGTGGAGACCACCAACGAGCGCGGCCAGTTCAAATTCAGTGTGCCAGTAGGCAGGCACATCGTAAGGGTTGAGAAAGGCAACCATACCTTTGTCAACGACGGTCTGCTGCTCGACAGCAACGGCGAGAGCTACAACTTCCAGGATGCAGGCATGTTTACCGACGTGCGTTTCTGGGATTCTACCCGTGTCAAGCTCATAGGCCGTGTGGCCGGAGGCACCGTAGAGCAGGCCAAACCTGTGGGCTTTTCGCTCTCGACCAATAACCTCGGCGACGGAACCTATCTCAAACTTACCCTCGAGGGCAATGCATCGGCCGACCTCACCACAGTGGCCGCCGACAGCATCATGGCCCACTATGACGGCAAGCATCAGAACCGCGTGAGCTACGGAAAATCGGATATCCGTATCTACGCTGACTCGCGCACAGGCGAGTTCGAGGCATGGCTCTACCCCGAAAAGTACAAAATCGAGGAGATCCACGTGACAGGTTACAACAACCTGCTCGGCGGCAAGAGCGAGACACTGACCCTCGACAACTGTTTTAACCCCCAGACCGAGGAGTATGTGGATGACAACGACAAGAGTCATATCATCTCCTATAACTCCAAGTACAATTACAATCATCGTGTGGCCCCCGTGGTTACCTACAGCCAGCTTACCGGCTTCGGTGATTCCCGCCTGTTCTTCATCAGTGTCGACGGCCTCCGCAGCGAGGGCATATCATTCGCTCTGGAGCGTGACGGCGAAGTGATAGCGCAGACTGAGCCTGTGATGCCCTACGTGCCTCACGCTGTACATGGCACTGTAACCGAGCCGATGGTCATCGACTTTGTCAACAGCCTCGAAATCTCGGTTTATCCCAATCCGTTTGAAAGCGATCTGAACATCGATATCAGCGCTCACCGCGGCGACCTGATAGAAATCACCCTGCACTCTGTGGCAGGCGAGCTGATACACCGCTATCATGCCACTGCACCGGCCGACGGCATCTTCAGCTATCATCTCGACGACCTGGAGGGCATACCGGCAGGATTCTACCTCGCCACCGTGAAAATCAACGGCAACAAACACGTTTACAAACTCATCAAACGATAATCCACCACATGAAGATACCCCATTTCCTATATATCCTCTCGCTGACAGCCGCCTCATTTATGATGGCGGGCTGCAGCGACGATCCGGAGCCTGTGCCTGTGCCAAAGCCCGTCGAACGCCCTCAGTGGAGCGTAGACTACACCGGCAATGACTCCGAACCGGCATGGGCCGGCCAGGTTCCCCCGAGCGGTAAATACCAGTTCAGCATGACGGCCGCCGTCACACTCTCCGACTATCTCGGACAGTTTGCCGATGACGGCGACATCATCGCGGCCTTCGTGGGCAGCGAATGTCGCGGCAGCGTCAAATCACAGGTCTATGACGGCAAGCGCCTGTTTCTGCTCCACATCCGCGGCAACGCTGACGAATCGCAGAAAGTGACCCTGAAGTACTACAGTGCCCGTAACCGTCACATCTACGAGTGCCCAAGGCTGATAGAATTCGAACCCAACGACGCCTACGGCAGTCTCATGCAGCCCGCCGTGCCCCCATTTGACGCTACGGCCAAATACCCTGACAGCATGACCGTGACGCTGTGTATTGAGAATCACCCCTCGGGCGCACTAAACCACAGCGATATGCTGGGTTCCTTTGTCGGCGACGAATGTCGTGGCCTCGCCACTCCCGTAATGAATGATGGACGCCTGATCTACACCGTGGAGATCAGAGGCCGCAAAAACGAAACCACCGGGCTGAAATTCAAATTCTACTCCCAGCAGAACGCCGGTATCTACACCGCCACCGAGACCATCCCCTTCACCCCCGGCTCAACCGCAGGCACCCCGGCCGAACCTTTCCCTTTAACCCTGACACCCGTAACAAACTGACACATAACAATCCTGATGATAAGCCCCTGCTCCCACCCGAGCAGGGGCTTTAGATTAGGGTGTGTTGCATAATGTAAATATCGAGTTTTGCAACACCCACCTTGGTAAAATATTATAGAGAGTTAAGAATCAGGGAGTTGGCTTTGTCAACTACGGAGGTGTCGAGGCTGGCGAGGTAGATTTGGGTGGTCGTCTCGCTGTCGTGTCCCATCCCTTCGGAGATTACAGATAAGGGGATGCCCTTGGCTTTGGCGGCGGAAGCCCAGCTGTGTCGGGCGACGTAGAGGGTAAGAGGTATGGTTACACCGACCATTTCTGCGATTCGTTTCAGATTATGGTTGATATTGTACCCGATATTGCGGTAGGTGCATCGCTCGTTGAGTCCGGGATTGCGAATCACCGGCATCAGGTAGTGGCTCCTGTTCTCGGGATATTTGTCAAGTATCATCTGCATCTCTTTAGTCCATTCGATGATCAGTTGCTGGCCCGTCTTACGGCGACGATAGGTCACATAGCCGTTTTTGAGGTCTGACTTTTTCAGGAAAGCCATGTCGATGAAGCTCATACCTCTGAGATAAAAGCTCATCAGGAACATATCGCGGGCGTAGTCGAGTGCCGGTGTCAGCGACAGGTCCAGTCGCTTGATTTTCTTGATAACGATTAATGGCAGAGCACGTTTGATCGTCTTGTCAACTCCGGTATAGACATGGCGGAACGGATTGCGGTTCTCGATGATGCCGTCCTCTACCGCCCGGTTATAGACCGCCCGGAGTATTCTGGTATAGAACGATATGGTGTTGGGGGCGACACCTCGCTTGTGGTGCCATGCCTCGTACGCTTCCATTATCTCTGAGGTCAGACAGTCGAGCATTATGTCCTGGTCATCGCGTAATTGACCTTGTAGCTTCGCATCGCAAAGAAACTTCCTGAAGCTGTTGAGGGCGGATTTGTAGGTCTCTGAGGTGCGGGGCTTGCCATTCTGTTTCAGTTTGGTGATGATACTCTCCATGAAGTTGAACAGGGAGTATTCATGCGCATAGCGGTTGAACTCGTCGATTACATCGTCAGCGGTGTATGTCAGGCCGTTGGCCTCCAGCTTGCGGTCGATCATCATCAACCGCTCAATGCCCCGGCGTATACGCTCACGGATGAAAATGATTAAAGATTTACGCTCGCTTTTCTGTGTGGTCGTAACCATAGAGCGACTTTCATCCCACTCAGCCGGAAATACTTTGTACTCGGTCAGAAGCTGTCGCACTTTCCTCTCATGGATGATCTGATAATAGATTGTGCCCTCGTGGTCAGCGACAGAAGAGGGCCGGAACTTTACTTTTATCGAAGCCATTTGTATTTTTGTTGATTGAGCTACAAGATACGTCAAAGGGCCCAATCCCAAAACAGTACATTCCCACTATGCCGCTATCTCTAAACACACCGTTCCTGATCCAGCACTTGGAGATTTAATACCCCGGCTTCGCAATATATATCCTGCTGAAAGACAGAGAATCCGAAAGCGGATGATTCACAGCCTATTATCAGCAGAAAGACAGGGGTTCTTGCTGCGCAAGCGCTCCGCGATAACGAACCCCCGGGTTCCCCTCAGTCAGTCATAAAAACAAAAGGGGCCTCGAAATTGAGGCTCCTTTTGTTTTAGCGGAAAGACAGGGGGCGTTGCCTACCTGTCTAAATGCAGTCATATCAAATAGTTGGATAGTTCCAAAATTAAGTAGTGCCGAATTAGTGCCAAATATCCGATGCCGGATTCTGGCTCTGACGGCTTGCCTCTGCAAGCGGTATCCAATCACTAATGCGAAGTTAGTCATTTTTCCCGAGACGAGCAAGTCCGAGAGTTCATTTTAGAGATTTCTAACACTTTGATTCACACTCCTTAAATTTGGCTTGTGGGCGTGTATTTCTCAATATCGACCGCCGGGAGTTTGCTCCCTTTGGCAACCACTTCCGATATGAACGCATCGACGTTCTCTTTGGTCATCTTTTTTCTTATGAAAGCATAATACAGGAAGTCGAGAGTTGTCAGATATGTAATCTGATTCAGACGGCAATACTCCTTTATATCCCTAAGGTTACTGCTCCCAAGCACGTCCTTGTTATCACGGCAATATACCATACAGGCACTCTCGCCCTTGCCCAACAACAATGTGTTGCGTAATCGGGCATATTCCATCCGTGATGCTCCTTTCGGTTCAAACTTTACATTGGCAATCCGGGAGGTAAGGAATTTCAGGGTATTGTCAATCTGTGTTTTCATTGCCCTACTTACCGTCACCTCATCGTACACCACATCCAGTATCAGGTATTGATACTCCGGGAATATGTCCAGCAGCAGGCTGAACTGTCCGGCCTTGACAAAGTGGATTATCACATCGGCGTCAAGCACGATTTTAGTCTTCGCTGTCATTGATGCCGATTTTATGTAACAGTTCCATGTAATGACCTTCGGAAATTCTCTCTACGTCGAAAAGTCGGCGGGCTTTCTCTCCGAAATCGCCTATGACAAGGTTCTCATTGCCCGGCTCATACAGAGCCGTGTCATAGCCGTACTCCCTCGCAGTTTTCCTCACCGGGTATTTCCTGAAAGCGTCGCGCTCATTGCGGTCAATCAGTTTCAAATCATACAGGCGGTTGAGAACGGCGGAAAATGAAACGGAAAAATAATGACCGACGCGCAATACCGATGCAAGCGACACCCTTCCTGACATAAGTTCATTGTCCGGTATCATCTGCCTTACGCCGTCAGCCGGCATCAGAAACATCAGGGCGAAAGCATCGGCACATTGCTCCACATCGTTTTTCTTACCCTCGGCCATGCAGTTGTGTGGCATGGGATTCGGGTCAATATAAAGATGATAAAGTTCATGGGCGATAGTGAAATGCTGTCGGCACCGGGGATGATTGGAGTTGACCAACATAAACCGCCTGTCTCCGCTTTTGAGACTCATGCCCGAAAAATCGTCTGACAACGGTCTGTAAATGGTAAGCACATTCAATTTAAGGAGCAGGCTTTTGAGATTGACAGCCTCGCTGTCGCTCAACCCGGTCATCTGACGGAATTTGGAGACCTGACTCTCCACAAGATTCAATAACGATGCTTTCATCTTGCCTCAATCACCTCCATTTTAAGATACGACTTAACAATATCCTTGAAACGCCGTATTTCTGCCGCATCCTCCGGCGCAATGCCGTCAATACGGAAAGCCGATGCAAGAATCATGGCATCTACATTCTCGTTTTCCTCAAACAGCATCGTCATGTCGCAACCGAAGAAGTCGCTTGCGTTCTCAATCACATCATAAGGCACCTCACGGTCGCCCGACTCATAATTGCTGTAAGCGGAGCGGGTAATACCGAGAGCCTGAGCCACCTCGTCCTGTGTATATCGGGCCGTTTCCCTGAGTTTCTTCAGATTTCGTGCGATCGTCTTATCCATATAGTATCTGTTTTGTGTGGCAAAGTTACTAAATTATTTTCACATTACAACGATTTGCCACGGTATATTGTTGCAGTAACGCTTAATTTTGCGCTATCGAAAGCGGTGAGAGGCAGGGCGGTCTTGCAGTGCTGGCGGCGTTATGCCGTCGATAGGTGACGGTGGACGAGCCACTGACACCTATTGACCGCAACACGCCTAATGGCAATGCTGAACACCGATAGCCGGCATCGCCTTATGGAACGGCATCGGGGACGCTGCCTGCATCATAAGACTTAATGCCGCCTGTCCGTGTTCCGGGACGCATTGCCTTGTATGGAATTTTTCGACCGCTCCGCCACTCACCGCTTGAACAGCAGCCACCGAAAAGAACAGTGTCGCAATGCCGGGTCTTGCAGATCCTCGTCATTGCGGCACACTTCTTTTTTATCGGGGCTGCCACGGTTTTCTTTTTCAGTGTTTAAGTCCATCGCCGCCACAGCAGAGGCGGCAAAGATTTATGTTTTCATGGGCTTTCATCCGGGGGAGCCATTTCAATCAGTGCGTACCGAAAACAAGTGGGTCAGGTATAAGTTGCTTGCCATAACCTAACGTGTGGCGAAGGGATATTCTTCTGGCTTTGGCACAAAAAATCTCCAGACCTCCTGCGTCGGCTCGTATTTTTTATGTTAAGGCCCGAACATCCCTTTTTTGCCGCCCCACGCCTTTCAGGTGTCAAGCAACTCATACAACCACACTGTCTTTGGACGCATGGTTAAAAAAAAGCTCCCACCGATATGAAAGCCACAAGAAAACATAAAGATATTAGGTCAAGGCAAGCTCGCCAATCCTCCTATCATTACCGCATAATCACAAGGGCGGTCAAAGCGGTGGCAATCATCATCGGGGCGGTCATAGGAATAGCGTTGTGGGCGATAGCAAAACCCATACTGAGGGGAATAGGCTGGCTCATTTCAATCCTTACCGCAATAGGGGTAATCTATTGGATAACGACACTCTAAAACATTTACGACTATGGCATCGAACTCAATGAAAGGAACACAAGCGTTCCAAGACACAATCGCCCAATACCTTATGGGAAGGGCTGAAAAAGACTCTATGTTTGCAGTCAGACTCGCAAATCCCTCCAAGACTATGGAACAGTGTTGCGCCTATATCATCGGGGAAGTCAAGAAAAGCGGATGTTGCGGTTTTACCGACGATGAAATCTTCGGCTGGGCAATGCACTTTTGGGATGAACCCGAAATAGAGGTGAGCAATACCGCCCCCAACTGCCAAGTGGTAGTAAATCATATCGTGGAACTGACCGAGAAAGAAAAGGAACAGGCACGACAGGACGCCATAAACAAACTCCGTGACGAGGAAATGGCTAAAATGCGCAGGCCCAAGACCACCGAAAAGAAATCAACCGAGAACAATCCCCAAATCACACAACCCAGTCTGTTTGACCTCTAACACTTTACGACTATGAAACCGAGAACTAAATTTGAACAAGCGGTAATCGCACAGAGTGGGCATCTTCGCCCACTCGCCACCGCACCCCGCCGTTGGGCGTTCCGAAATACAATCAATCACTATGCTTTCCGACTACCGAAAGGTCGCACCACTTGTATGGACTGCGGACACTCGTGGATTATGTCTGAGGCATCCGAGAACTGCACCTGCCCCAACTGCAAGGCTAAACTTGAGGTCAAGGAAACTTATGTACGCAAATGTCAGCAGAAATCCTATCTCAACGTGATAGACACCTGCGGAGAGTATCAGTTATTGCGAATGTTCCTTATGGTGGTTGAAATGCGCAAAGGCTTCATGGCTTCGCCCGCCTTTTTGGAAATAGGTCAGTATTGGATTGCTCCCAACGGCAGGACGGCACTTGTGGCGATACAGCGTACAATGGGCTGGTATCTTGACTGCTTCGCTTTCGGTTCTCCAATGGAGATAAGAAAGGACAACGACACCTACCGCCATATATCCGACCAATATCTCTATCCGAGGTTCAAGGTCATTCCGGCTCTTACAAGAAACGGATTTAAGGGCGATTTTCACGGAATAGCACCGGTAAATCTTTTCTCAATGCTCCTTTCCTCGCCACAAGCCGAGACACTGCTGAAGGAAGGCAATATAGGTATGCTGAAATATATGGCAGGAAACACCGCAGAGGTAAAGCACTTTTGGGCATCGTACATCATCGCCAAGCGTCACGGATATGATATTCCAGACCTTTCAACGTGGTATGACTACCTGCGTATGCTGGAACGATTCGGACGGGATACACGCTCCCCAAAACTCATCGCCCCAGCCAATCTATTTGACGCACACGATGAATATGTGAGGAAAACCAATATCCAAAGGGAGAAGGAGCGCAGGGAGGCTGACCGCATAAAGGCTATGGAAAACGAAGCCAAGTTCAGGGAAATCAAAGGTCGTTTCATAGGACTTGTGTTCGTGGACAATGAGATAGAAATCAAGACACTTGACAGCGTTGACGAATATTATATGGAGGGCAACACACAGCATATATGTGTCGGGAGCGCCCAATACTATCTCAAAGCCGAGAGCCTTGTATTCTCCGCCCGCATTGACGGCAGGATAGTGGCAACTATCGAGATAGACCTAAAGACGCTCAAAGTGATACAATGCCGAGCCGCCTGCAACAAGAACAGCGAATATCGGGAGCGTATAGAAAAGGCTATCGCAAGCCACCGAAAGGAAATCAAGGCACGAATGACAGCCTAAATGTTTAATCCGACTACCGCCCGCAATATGGCGGTAGTCATAAATCCCCACCGATTATGAACGTGACATTTGAACATCCGACTATTGTCTTTGACAACAAGATAGCCGAAATAATCATAGAATTTGTAAACCACATTCTCTATGCAGACAGCGAGGCAACGCTACGGCAGATAGTAGCCGACTTTGCCGACAAATACGACCTTGACCGATACTTTGTTTATGGCTACGGCAGCCACCACCTATGGCTGAAACAAAGAAAGATAACCAATCCCGAAATAACATTTGAATATCGGGTTCTGATTGTAGAATACTAAAACCGAGATACTATGACAACGAGAATGACCGCCAACGGAGTAAGCAATACCACCACTCCCGGCACTGAACAATACGAGGTGTTTTACACCGGCTACCGCACACGGCGTAAGAAACTCTATCAATTCGACTACCGCCACACCGACGGGGAATTGTTTTCCTGTGTGGCTGGTACTCTCAAAGAGTGCAGAAAACGCCGTGATGAATGGCTGAACAAAAAGAAATAATTGACCTGCCATAGTCAATCAGCAAGGCGTGACGACCTCGTGATGAAGTCGCCACGCCTTATTTCGCTAAAAATTTCGGCCGCCACAGGCGGCATTGGCGCATGGTAATTGCTTGCGCAAATCAGATTATTTCTGGAACAATACCATAAATTCCATAATTCTCCTTTGATGTAGCTGCTTGTGGAATTTGCCTTTGTAGCGGCAGTGGGAAGTGTAGGACTTGAAGATGTCGCGGTTGCCGGATTTTAGCTTTTTGAGGACGCTGGATTTATTCACCGCTCCGGGTCCGATATTGTATGCTAAAGTGCCGAGAAGGATAGAGTCCTTGCCGTATTTGGAATACATGGCGCAGAATTTCTTCAAATCCTTACGAAGAAGTGCATCGGCTTCACTTTCGGTCAAAGGTCTATGTTGGGGAAATCTCTCCCCCGGTAGGATTCTATGCCCATAGCCATAGTAAGGTCGATGTTTGAGTTGATGGAGCGTTTCAAACTTTTTGATTATCAGTACAGCACGCTCAAACGGAGGTAGCTCCATTATCGACCTTTTCGCGTTTGCGGCGGGCGTTGCCGCCACAAGGGTCAGCAACGCCACAAAGAATAGCATCAGTTTTCTCATCGGACAATCGGATTTACGGGTGTCACTATCGGGCCGACGATTTTGCCTCCGTCATCGTTGCCGCTGTCCTTGCTGTTGAACTCAAAGGTCTGTTCCCACGGGGTCGAATTGAAGTTGTCCTGTATTACCACGAGGAATTTGTGGGCGTCGGCACTCTTGGCGGTGTAGTTGAGGCGGAAGGTCTTGCTTTCGAGAAGCACCCGGTCGTTGTTGACCAGCACCGGGCCGTCAACGAGTTTGAGAGTGCCTTCGCCGTCATATTGGAAATAGCGGATGGTGTAGAGGGTGTTGGTGTAATTGCCCTCCGGCTTTATCTCGAAGCGCAGCTCCACGGTTTGTCCCTGCTTGATTTTGTCGCCGTATGGCATCACCTCCACAGAGAAGGGATAAGACTGCTGCACGTCGAGGTCGTCGGAGCATGACGCGAGAGTGAAAATGAGGGCGAAAAGGATTGCCCAGAACCCGAAGAAACGGGCGGGAGTGAGGCGCGTTGCGCCTATTTTATTCAGAATTGTATTCATTGTTTTTCAGAGTTTTAATTTTGAATTGTTGGAAATTTTTGGTTGGGTAGCCACAAGGTACTCGTTGAGATCCTTGTGGTCGGGATAGAGTGCGGATTTGTCCATTACCTTGTCGCCCAGCTCCCTGCGGAGTCTGGCGAGTGCGGCTCGTCCGGCCTCGTCATTGTCGAGATAACAGGCGATTACGGAATAGTCAGGCAGGACAGTCAGGGCTTTGCCGACATTGGCGACGGAGTTGAGAACAACGGCATCAAAGCCGTCATTTACACCGAGTCGTTCCCCCGAAAGGAAGTCGATGAATCCCTCGAACACATTGCAACGGGCGTTACCGTTGGCTATATGGGTAATGTGTTTCGGTGGATAAGAACCTTTATAGAAGGGATTCCGAAGCTCAAAACCTTTTGCGCTATTCTCGAAGCCGATGGCATAGTAGTCCTTGCCATGAAGCCTATAATTGACCTGCACACACCATCGTTGGGCGATATTCCGTGGAATACCACGGTCTGCAAGATATTTCAACAATGCCGGAGAGTCGAGTTTTGAAACTTTCACATTCTCAAAAGTCGGCTGTTCGATGAACGGCACAGGCTTGTATGGCTTTGCAATCGGCAGCTTCATCTTCTCGGCGATGTATTCAGCCTGTCGGATGAAGTCGCCGGAATTACATAACTCCCCGGCGAGAGTGAAGATGTCGCCACCGGCTCCGCTACCAAAATCGAACCATACATTTTTCCGAGGATTGACATGGAAGGACGGCTTACGCTCACTGCGGCATGGTGAATAAAACCATAATCCTTTGCTGTCCCTGCCTGTCGCCTGATAGCCCAGTTGATTCAGGAACTCGACGAGGGGGATTTTGCGGATTTCGTCGATGTTCATAGGCGCATCTTCCGTTTGGGTTTATCCGGCTGCTGCTTGGGCTGCTCAACTTTCTGCTCCTTCTCTGTGGACTTCTCAAAGCCTTGCATCTCCCCGGCAATATAGCGGTTCAGTTCCGACATATTGCACGAGCCTGTCAGTTCATACGCGAGGTCGTAAATTCCGCCGTATGCGCCGGACTTGGTATCCCGCCAGAGGTTTGTCTCGGTGTTGATTACCATTGTCGGCTCACCTTTCGGGTCGTAGGGGGCATTATAGATTAGGAGATTGCCGTCGGCCGCCACAGGATATTCCTGACCGATAGCCTTCATAAAGTCAGTGAGCTTCACTTTCTTTATGTCGAGGTTGATCACCGTTTGCCCCTGCGGTCTCTGTGCCATTGCCGAAAGCTCCTTGCCATGCTCGTACTCGTTCATATACTTCAGGATGAAATCGCGTGGGTCTGTGTAGTGATTAGGATTCATCTTCAGGGCGGCAAGGTCGATGATGTCGCCACTTTGGTCAGTGGCATGGTCATACCATCGGTTTGTTTTGGTATCAACCACCATCATCGGTTCCGGGTCGTCTCGCTGTGGCGCATAATAGAGCTTCATATCTCCGAAAGCCTTGACCGGTTTTTCACCGAGAGCCGCCATAAACTCCGCCAGCGGTATTCGGGGAATATCCTGCTTTTTGTATGTCATAATTTGAATTTTCTCTTGTTTTTGGGGAGTTTGTTTCTTATCGACTGTGGAAATATTGTGTCCCTTTCTTCCGGCATCATTTTGTATGGGTTTATTGGTCTGAGCTTCACACCGTTTGCGATATGCTGCCATCTCATCCAAGATAAACCCCACAATCTTGAGTTCCTTATAATACCCGGTCATATCGTGGGCGAGGGAAAAAAGGGGTTGCCACGGAGTGTAATATTTATCACGCCATAGATTGCGTTCCGTATCGACAAGACACGTCGGTTTCCCAAATGTCTCGGGACCGCCCCATTCTATTTCAAGATCATAAGGAGCATTGTAAATCAGGATGTTTCCTCCTCGTTTTATAGGTTTTATGTCCAATGCCTCAAGAAACTCCTCGATTTTAATCTTGTTGATTTCGTCTATCAGTTCTTTTGTACTCTGCATACTTTCTAAAGTATAAATTTGACACCTATGCCATACTGGAACAAGAAATGCCCGGTATCGTTGCCGAATACAAACCGTTCTTTGATGTGTGCGCCGAGCGCCACATGATCCGAGAGATAAAAATCAGCCGAGAGGGTTATGGCGCCCCCATAGATGAAAGCATCCTTCGCCTGAATGGTCGAGCCGTCGGGTAACAGTTGCTTGCCCCAGTTCACTGTCTCGTATCCGGCGAGAGCCGACACTCCGCCATAGAGGTGGAAGGTCTGCGAGTAGTCGCTGACAAAGCGGAGATTGTAGCCGACCTCTCCTGTAAACTGCGCCACTGGGATGCGACCCTTCTCGCCGTAGGGCTTATAGGTTTGGAGGTATTCTCCCCCGAAAGACCAAGTATTAGCATTGTTGCCCTTGATAACAGAATAGGATATACCGAGATTGTAGCCGCAGTTGCGGGAGTTACCGGTGTAGAAACCGTTTACCATGTCGGCACGGACTTCCACCGCCGACATTCCGGGGAGATTCCGCTGGGCGAATGCCTTCCCTCCGCAGAGGGAAAGCACTGCCACAGCGAAGATTGAAAGAATCTTCTTCATGGTCGTTGGGTTTTATTGGATGGATAACTCGTCAATAACATTGGCTCTCACAATATCCTCGTTATCGACCACGAAGGACTGGTGTCTGCCACCTTCTTTTTCAGCAACCTCGATTACGAGCTGCTTATCGTCGGGGATGGTGAATTTCTCCAGCGCAAACACAGTGCGTTCCGAGGATTTTGCGGGAACGACCACGACATAGTTCTGGGCGCGCAGCGGCTCCAACACCTGCTCCTGCATTGCGGTACGCTTGATAACTTTCTTATCCACAATCTTGAAGCTCACAAAATCAACATCGAAAGGAATGTTGGAGGTGTTCTTCAGCTCGGTATGAAAGTAGAGAAGCCCATTGTTGGCATAGATTGATTTCAGAAGGAACTGCACACCGAAACGCTTGGAGCCGATATGCTTTATCTCGCGTTTGTTCTGCTTGTAAATACTCTTCATGATCAGCTTGACAAGCATCGGAGACTCCTGACCGAGTTTTTCGAGGTACACCTCCTGTGCGTTATTGGGGCGGTTAACCGCCTCGCCGTCATGGAGAAAGTCCGCCATCTCAATGCTCAGAAGCAGTGGCTCTTTCGCAAACTTGACATTGAAGGTGTAGTATGACCCATCTTCAGTGATTACCGATAGATTTGTTTCGGTTTTGAAACGCTTAAACGCTGATTTAACACGAAGTACATTCTTTGCACCGTCTGCGAGTCCTGCCACAAGGTTTTCGTTGCCGAGGTCCACATATATTATCTCCGATGGGAAGATAATATGTGTGGTTTTCTCGAAGCAGACCTCCAGCGCGTGCGGCGGGATCATGCGGTCGAAACCGACCTTGCGGGTAAGGCCGTCGAACTTGTCGCCGTCGGTGTAGTTGGCTCCGTACACGTTCATGTCGTGTTCGGCGACTTGTTCAGTATCAGACGACACATTATTATCGGTGTTTTTTGGTGCCTTGTCTTTTGCAAAGGCGGGGGTTGCCATGCCGATAACGGCAATGACTGAGAGAATAAATGTTTTCAGTTTCATTGTTTAATTTTGGATTTGGTGGTTTTGTTTAATTGTTTTCGGGCTGATAAAGCATTACCCGGTACCCGGATTTAAGATGTACCTTGACGGTGCGCATCTTCTTTGTGAGATACTGGCTCACCCCGTTGATAAGCCCTCGACCCACATCAGACGCTATCTGCGCTCCGGCATCGGTAGAGACATTTATCGAGCTGCCCATTGTTGATCCCATATTGGCACCGATTTCATGGAGCGCATCAGATTCCATTGAGTTGGGAATGTTAATACCCTCCTGTCCGTCGGAATCATAGACTTTCAGTTCCACATCATAGATTGATCCTCCGGTTTCTACCGAGGTAATCTCAATCTCCAGTCGCTCATCCTGCAATCGACCGGCACCGACAAGGACGGTGTTGCGGGGTATCAGTCTGTTGCCTATCCACATTGGTTCGGTGGTTCTCAGCTTCACAGACTGCCCGTTGGTTACGGACTGGTTGCCGGCTATGACTGCGGCGATCGTGTTCTTGCCGACGGAGCGTTTCAAACCTACGGAGGTGTTGAAGCCACGGTCGTTTGTGGCGGCACTCAAAGTCGATACTACATTGTGGGTCACGTTCTGCACCGGCTGAACATTCCGTTTTCCTTTCTCATCAGTCTGCGGAGGCGGGACATTGCCAACATTTCCATTGCCCATATACTGAGCCGCCAACTGATACGACCTTTCAAGCAGCTCCATTTCATTGGGTAGTTGCGTCTGTTGCTGTGCCATAGAGTTCTGCATCTCCAGCTCATCGAGCCGTGCCTGCAACTCCGCTACCTGTGCCGATTCGTTGTACTCCGGCACATAGAAATCCTGCAATGACGCCTGAGCCTGCTGATATGCCGCAGCCGAGTTCTGAATCTCATCAGGCACTGTCGGTGTTGCCGGGGCAGTAACTGTGTCGAGTTGGAGCGACACTGCATTTATTGTGCTGTCATTATGCGCCTTGTCTTTCTGCGCCGCCTCCAGTTCGTATGCCTTCAGTTTGGTGTCAGGCATACCGGCGGAAGTCTGGTCGGGCAACTCCATGTTCGCCTTTCCCTTGACGGCATCGTCATCGCCGCTTGGAGCGAAGATAATCCAGAAGCATACGAGGCACGAGAGAATCAGCAGCGTATAGACTGTTATCCGTTTCAGCCGCTCACGTTCTGCCGGAGTTTTCGGGGTGAATCTCGCTTTGAGGTCATCGAGCAGCTTCATCTTCTACCGTTTTAGGTGAGACATCGGGGGTGCCTTGTGTCGGGAGTTCCAGTTGTCGGATATGCTCTATTTCGATTGCCTGCCGAGCATGGCCGGCGCCCATCTTGTAGCAGGCGTTCCCGAACAAGAAGAAGGCAACGAGGATGAACGCCGAGAGAAGCACGGTAACGACCGTGAGGCGTTGTTTATGGGGCATATCGTCACAGGCTTTTTTCACCCATTCTTTGATTTTCCCATTCGGGCCGTGCCACACCTTATTATATAAGGGCGACACGAGGTTTTGAATTTTCT